>Ga0307981_1000496_pt1 | contig 38692 bp, 27 predicted proteins | sample OrgLakmetagen987_FD_201849 | JGI IMG/M metagenome (GOLD analysis project Ga0307981, IMG submission 201849) | Saline water microbial communities from Organic Lake, Antarctica - #987 | ecosystem: Environmental > Aquatic > Non-marine Saline and Alkaline > Saline | place: Antarctica: Organic Lake... | reverse complement strand
TGGCTCTTCATCACCGCCTCGGTGCTCTGGGGCATCCTCCTCTCGACGAAGCTCTTTCCCAACCATCGCCGGCCTGCGTGGTTGCTGGATCTCCATCGGGGTCTCGGAGCGCTCAGTGTTCTCTTCCTGCTCACCCACGTGGTCGCACTCATCGCCGACAGCTACGTCCAGTTCGAGATCGTCGACGTCCTCGTGCCCTTCGCGAGCGAGTGGAAGACCTGGCAGGTCGCCCTCGGAGTGTTCGCGTTCTGGGGTCTCGTCATCGTCGAACTCACATCACTCGCCATGAAGCGGCTCCCCAGGAAGGCGTGGCGAGGAATTCATTTCACGAGCTACCTCACGTTCCTCCTCACCAGCCTGCACGGAACATTCGCCGGGACCGACGCGACGAACATGATGTACGTGGCAACGTCTGCTGTCACCACGGGGGCCCTGACCGTGGCCGTGGCGTATCGGATCGCGACCCGCAACGCGGTGCGTGAATCGCGCGCCTCGATCGCCAAGACGTGATCCTGTGTCGACTCCCGTGACGAGGCGGGTCGCGCACGGCTGCGCTGCTGGATCTGCTTCGTCGGCACCAACCTGCTCTCGGGCGGTCTGATCGACGCGACTCGAACTGCTCGCCACATCCTCGACGAACCGGACGAGGGGTTTTGGTACTCGATGAGTTGGGTACTCGGATGTGAACTTTCCCGAACCCCAAGGAGCCTCCAATGTCCTTCGAAAATCTTTTCGATTATTCAGCTGCCCAATTCGAGGTGGTGCTCAGCGTCTTCTCGTTGACGGCCGCCGTCTTCGCGGCATGTCTCGTCTATTCCCTGGCGACTGCGAAATCGATTGCGCCGCGCTATCGACTCACGAGTTACCTCACCGGTGTGGTGATGGTGTCTGCGTTCCTCGAACTCGGTCTCCTCGCACTGCAGTGGTCCGGAGCCTTCTCGTGGGACGGCACCGCATACGTGCTGGGCGACAGCCTGTTCTCCAACGGATTCAGGTACATGAACTGGTCGATCGACGTGCCAGTGCTGCTGACCCAGTTGCTCATCGTCGGTGGCATCACCGGCACGCTGTTCTTCCGTCGCTGGGCCGCTTTCGTGGTGGCTGGACTCGCCATGATCTGGACCGGCTACGTGGGCCAGTTCGACGAAGTCGAAGGTGGCGCACAGTTCTGGATCTGGGGTGCGATCAGCACCGTGTTCTACCTCTGGCTCCTGTTCGTGGCGTACCAGACGATCCGTGATGCGAAAGCATCCGCATCACCGGGCGTGGCCCGTATGTTCAGCGCCACCTGGTACCTCTTCCTCGTGACCTGGTCGATCTACCCGCTGGCGTACCTCATGCCGCAGATCTGGGACGACGCCAATGGCGTGGTCGCACGCAACCTGATCTACAGCTTCGCCGACATTGGCTCCAAGGCTGTGTACGGCGTGCTGCTCGCCGCCATTGCGCAGAAGCTGAGCGCCGAGCAGGGATACCAGGAAGCGATCGAGAGCTCGAGCTGGGTGGAGACACCGGCTGCATCCGATCGTTGATCTCACTCTGATGTCGCCGCTGGCCCCGTCACCACTCAGGTGGCGGGGCCGTCGGCGTTCCAGCGGCCCGCTCGCATCCCCGTGGTTTCGGTCGGCGCCCTCTTCTGACATGATCATGTCGATGCGTGCGGCGGGACAAGGTTCGTGCTGAAGTCGCTCGGCGTGACGATCGCGCAGGTGAGCCAACGCGTTCGGCGGGTTGGCGACGACGGGGTCGACTTCGGTGTGGACAATGACGGTGCACGGCGCGCCGAGCGACGTCGACAGCGTAAGACGACCATCCTGCTCACCATCGTCTTCGTCGTGATGGTGACGTTGTTCAGCGCACTGTTCCACGAGCTGATGGACCGCGAGGGCCGTTCGTTCTCCTGGCCGACCAGCGTGTACTGGACCCTCACCACCATGACGACCCTCGGGTTCGGTGACATCACGTTCGAGTCCGATGCCGGCCGCATCTTCTCGGTGGTGGTCCTGCTCTCCGGCTCGGCCTTCCTGCTCGTCGTGCTGCCCTTCGTGTTCATCCAGTTCGTGTTCGTGCCGTGGATGAACGAGCGAGACCGCCGCCGCGCTCCGCGCTCGGTTCGCTCCTCGATGTCCGGGCACCTGATCTTGACGCAGCTCGGGCCGGTCGAGGAAGCCCTGATCGACGATGCCACGCAAGCCGAGGTGCCCTACGTGGTGCTGGTGGAAGACGTCGATGTGGCCGGCCGTCTGCACGACGAGGGGCGCCACGTGATGGTGGGCCCACTCGACGACCCGGCGACATATCAGCGAGCTCGCGTCGAGAACGCAGCGATGGTCGTTGCGAACCGCGATGACCAGATCAACACGAACATCGCCTTCACCGTCCGCGAAATCGCTCCGACCGTTGCGATCGTGGCGAGCGCGAACAGCCCCGCTGCCGTTGACATCCTCGAACTCGCTGGAGCGGACGATGTCGTGCAACTCGGCGAGATCCTGGGAGCATCGATGGCAGCGCGAGCGCTCGGGCTCGGAGGACGGAGTCATGTGATCGGCGAGTTCGCCGGTCTGATGATCGCCGAGGCCGGGGTCATCGGAACGGATCTGGTCGATCGCACGTTGGAAGATGCCGGGTTGCGAGAGCGTTTCAGTGTCGGCTTGATCGGGGTCTGGGATCGCGGCGGATTCGAGATCGCCACTGCCGGCGTTCGCCTGCGGGAATCTTCCATGCTCCTGCTCGCTGGCACCGCCGAGCAACTCAGTCGATTCGACGACCGCTACGCCGTCGACTCACCTGCCGCCCCGAAGGCCGTGATCATCGGTGGTGGTCGGGTCGGCCGCGCGATCGGCCAGGCGTTCTCCGACGAAGGCGTCGATTTCGCCATCGTCGAGCAACTCCCCGAGCGGGAGCGCAAGGGCGTCAGTTACGTGATCGGTGACGCCGCAGATCGCGATGTGCTCACGCGGGCAGGCATCGACGATGCCGATGCCGTCCTGATCACCACTCATGACGACAACGTGAACGTGTACCTGACTCGTTACTGCCGGGGGCTGCGGCCCGACGTGAGGATCGTGTCGAGGTCCCGGCTCGACCGCAACGTGTCGACCCTGTATCGAGCGGGTGCCGATTCGGTGCTGTCGTATGCAGCGACGGGTTCGGCGGCGATCTGGAACCGGTTGCGGCGCGACGAAACGCTGCTGATCGCGCACGGATTGAACGTGTTCCGCTCGCCGATGCCGAGCGAACTCGCCGGGAGAACGCTCGCCGACGCGCATGTGTATCGGCGGACGAATTGCAACGTGATCGCAATCGAGACCGCCGATGGAATCCGGGCCAACCCTGATGCGCATGCACTTCTTCCGTCAGACGGAGAGCTGTTGCTGGTTGCCACGGACGAGGCGAAGGCGCGATTCTCCGAGGTGTTCCCCCACGCCCGCAAACGGGTGTTGCGCCCACGCCTTCGCCGCTGAGGTTCGAATCGAAACGGAGTGAGTTCGTCGGATCACGATCCGCCGACACGGCCACGAGGAATCGGTTCATCACGAAAGGCAGTCCTGTTGTCACGTTCTGCCCCCTTCGCCGAACTCACACGTCGACAAGGAGGGGCAGTGCCATGGACGAAATGCAACCGGGAGCCGACGGCAGTGGTCTGCCACCAGCGGGGTGGTTCCCCGACCCCAGCGCCCCGGCGAGTCGTCGATACTGGGACGGGCAGGCGTGGACGGATCAGCGTGCACCAGGATCCGCGCCGCCACCAATGGCGCAACCCGCGGCGGCGACGCCGTCGCGGCGGTGGTTGATCGTGCTGCTCTTTTCATCTTCCTCCTGCGCCGAATCCGCTGTCGACGTCTTCCCGGACGATTCTGCGATTCTCGGGGCAACGCTGGACCGACCCGGCATCTCGTGCAACCGGCCGGCGCCGGCCCCGCCCGTCACCCCAGCACCACCGGCTCCCCCTGCCGCACCGGGGCAACGCAAACCCCGCCGAACATCTTCAACAGCTTCGTCACGATGCGCGAGTTCCCCGACGAGGATCCGTACTTTTTCGACTTGGTCGCCGGGGACAGGGTCGTGGTGACGTTGGATGCAGACCCGAGCGCTGGCGCCGATCCGTTCATCAGACTCGTCGACCCCTCGGGAACCGAGATCGACTTCGACGATGACGACGGCGGCGGTTTGAACTCCTTGATCGACACCGTCGTCAGCCAGAGCGGTACCTTCACGGTCTTCTACCAATCGGTCGGCTCGACCGGTCCTGGCCCTGGTCAGATCACGGTCTTGATCAACTGACGCCGCGTGCGGCGAGTGTCGAGCGCGTTGGTCGGGTCTGATCAGCTCCGCGACGCAGCCGCTCCCGGCGTGTCTGCATAGCCTTCGGTGCATGAGAAATCGCGCTGCGAACGCTGCGGCTAAGGCTGCCAGAACGACCGTCGGCTTCGCCGCCCAGCGGATCGCCGCGAGCGACCGGCTGATGAACATCGTCTACGACAACATGAACGAGACCAACTTCGCAGGTCTCGCCGAACACGAGGAGATGCTCAGTGACTCGGTGCGCGTCGATGCGTACCACCGGGCGATTCGACGAAATGTCCAGCCCGGCGACGTCGTCCTCGACCTCGGAACCGGCACTGGACTCTTGGCGTTCATGGCGAGCAGGGCTGGGGCGAGCAAGGTCTACGCCGTCGAGCACTCCGACTTCATCCAGGTGGCGCGTGAGATCGCCGAGCACAACGGCTTCACCAACATCGAGTTCGTGCAGGCGAACAGCCGCGAGTTCACACCACCTGAGCCGATCGATGTCGTGCTGCACGAGCAGATGGGCGACGAGCTGTTCAACGAGAACATGTTGCAGAACATGCTCGATCTCCGCGACCGGGTGCTGCGGCCGGGCGGACGGATACTGCCCGCCACGTTCAGACTCTTCGCCGAGCCGGTGACGTTCCACGAGTCGATGCGGATCCGCCGTTTCTGGAACATCGAGCTTCCCGACGGCATCGACCTCAGCGCAACCGAGAACTCGCCGGTCGCCGGCCGCTTCGACACCGGTCGGAACGAACAGTTCTGGATCCGCCCCGGCTCGGTGGCTGCCACCATCGGCGAACCCCACCCGGTGCTGGAGTTCGATCTGCACACGCTCGAATCGATGGCGTCGCTTGCGACCGATCATCTCATCGAACGCACGTCGTCCACCGATGCGATCGTCGACGGCTGCTGCGTCTGGTTCGAGGCGGAGTTCGACGACGAGACGACGTTGACGACGAGCCCATTGGCGCCCCTCACGAGTTGGGGCAATCGCGTCTTCCGGCTGGATCAGCAGATCTCAGCCGGTGAGCAGCTGAGGGTGAACCTCCGGATGGGGCAGTTGTTCGAGCCGTCCACCTGGTTCGTCGACGCCGTCTGACGCCCGGCAACACCGGTGCCAGGTCGATGCCGTGTGACGGTCGGCAACGACGCGGTCGTCGTCGGGAGGGCGTAGTGTCCTCGCTGCGTTCTCCTTTGTCGGCGAGAACGTCTGGTCGGCATTCATCGACTCCCGATGGATCGAGCCGATCCGTTGGTTGCCTCCCCGCATCTCGACATCTGGAGTCTTCATGTCCGACGGGTGTGGTGTCCGGTGTGCCACATCGCGACGTGTCGTGCGATGAACGGGCTCCGTTTGGAGGTCGACCTCGACAAGCTCTCCGACAACGCACGCGCGCTCGTCGCCATGGCGTCGGAGCGAGGTGTGTCGGTCACCGGCGTCACGAAGGCACTGTTCGGCGATCCCGGATTCGCCCGCACCCTCGTCTCGGCGGGAGCGGTGGCGCTCGGCGACTCGCGTGTCGAGAACGTGGAGGGTCTGCGCAGCGGTGGCATCACAGCTCCGATCTGGCTGATCCGCTCTCCGATGCCGAGCCAGATCGATCGGATCGTCCGGGCCGACGTCGTCAGCATCAACAGCGAAGTCGACGTGTTGTCGGCACTCGCCTCCGCGGCTCGAGTGAGCGGCCAGGTCCACGAGGTGATGATCATGGTCGAGCTCGGCGATCTCCGCGACGGCGTGATGGGCCGGGACCTGCGCTCCGTCGTCCACCATGTGATGGGCCTTTCGACGCTGCGACTCGCAGGGATCACCGCGAACCTCGCATGCCGGAGTGGGGTCGAGCCGACCGACGAGAACATGGGTGAGCTGTCGGCATTCGTCGCCGACGTCGAGGCAGCCTTCGACATCCACGTCGACACCGTGTCGGGCGGAAACTCCGCGAACATGGGGTGGCTGGCCGGCTCGGCCGACTTGGGTCGCGTGAACAACCTCCGCCTCGGTGAGGCGATCCTGCTCGGACGCGACCCACTGCACCGACAACCCATCGACGGGCTCCACACCGACGCAATCGGACTCGTCGGTGAGGTGATCGAATCCCAGCGCAAGCCGAGTCAACCCTGGGGTCGATCCTTCCAGAACGCCTTCGGCGAAACGGTGCCGACCACCGGCGATCACGATGGCGGTTCGATCTGGCAGACGATCGTCGCAGCGGGGAGGGTCGACACCGACCCCGACGACCTTCGAGCGCCCGCCGGGATGAGCGTGATCGCTGCCAGCAGCGATCATCTGATCGTGCGGTCCGATGAACGCCTCGAGCCTGGGACAGCGGTCCGATTCGAGGTCGGATATTCGGCACTGGTCCGCTCGATGTCGTCCACGTTCGTCTCGAAGCGCTTCTTCCACAGCAGGTGAGAACAGGCTCTCGGTCCCGCTCCGAGGGTTCACCCGGGCGGGGCCAGTTGCGACGGATCGAAGCGAATGGAGTCGCGAGCGTCTCGGGCGGAGGCCCCCGTATCCGACCACCGCGTCTGCACGAACAGGATTTCACCGTCGACCAACAGCACGTCGGCTGTACCTGAACGGCTCGCCTCGAACTCGATCCGAACGGCCTCGCGCCCATCGATTTCCGCCACCACACGCTCGACGTCGCCAGATTCAGCGAACAACTCCTCGACGACGTCAGCCACTTCCCCGACGGTGGTGGCCGACGATGACTCCACTTGAAAGAAGGAGACATCGCTTGCGCCCAGGTCAACCGCCGAGATTCCCCTGAGATCACCGATGGTGACCGGCCTCGACTCGCTGCTGTCGACGGAGCGGCGAGCGGGTACGTCCTCGATCGTCCGGGCGACCGAGGCGACGTCGAGCGTCACGAACCCATCGCTCAACTCGCGCGTCTCCACAACCGTTGGAGCGATGTCGACGACCACCCGGTCGTCCACCGGGAGAGAGATGTCATCGACCTTGACATCCCCGGCGAACTCGGCGCGCAGCGTCCCCGGCTGATCGAGGTCGATCGATCGCAGGACGTGAACGAGCCGTCCCGTCGATTCGATGTCATCGGCTTCGTACCGCTCTTGACTGTTGACCGTGAGCACGGAGACACCATCGTCGATCTCACCCTCCACCAGCACCTGTACCTCGTCGGCACCGAGCGCACCCTCGACCACGATGGAGATCCACACACGGTTGAACTGTGAAGCCTCGATTGCATAACCGTTTCGATCGGTGACCAACAGCTCTGCGGACATGCCGTCTGGGATGTCGGCTGCGTCGACCTCCGGCGGCGTCGCGGTGTTTGTTTCGGGGACAGCAGGCTCCTCCTCGAACGGTGTTCCGAATGACTCGAACGACATGGTGAACTTCCCGGCTCGCGACGTCCCCGACACGTTGCAATCGGCCGATGCCTCGCCGGTGGCCGACGGGTTCGACAACCTCGAGGTCGTGCGTTCGATGCCGCACGCCACCGTGCCGGACTCTCCGAGGTTGACGACCGTGAGGTCGACACCGAACGCGCCGCTGACATCGATGGTCTGCTCCCAAGGTGTCGACACTGTCTCGGTGACGAAATCGCCACTACCGATCTGATACGACACGTCGGCCTCGCCGGACGAGGACTCTGCGCGCAGCGTCAACGTCGCATCATCACTCCCGGAGGTGCAGGCACTCACAAGCAAGATGAGGCTGGCCGTCAGCGCTGCGATCCAAGGTCGGAGAGTGAAGATCATGGTGCGATCCTCTCCCCGCACCGTGAGCTGGCCGTGATTCGAACACCCGCCAGCGGTGGCTTGGCCGATCCGACAGGGATCGGTTGGTCGGTGGTCCGATCGGCTCATGACTCTCGTCACCACCTTCCGTACCTTGCTTGGAGGGTGCCAGGCGGCACGGACACAGCAGTGTCGTCCGGGTGCTCTCCGACCATCAAGGGGACCAACATGCTCACAGTTCAGACCACCGCTCGCCGATCGCGCCGGCACGGCCGAGGTCGCACGCTCGTCACCGGAATGGTCGCCCTGGCATTCCTCGCCAGTGCGTGTGGCAGCGACGAGACACCCGCCGCCACCGATGCTGGTGAAACCTCCGTCGACAGTGTGGAAGCCGCCGACGCATCGGCCGACACCACCCCGGCGGCACCGGCAGAAGCCGGCGGTGCCGTGTTCGACCAGGCGCTTGCAGACCTCGTGCCCGCCGACATCCGCGAGGCGGGAGTGCTGACGCTCGCCACCGACCCGACCGATCCGCCGCTCGAGTTCTACGACGATTCCGACGATCTGGTCGGCGCCGAGATCGACGTCGGTGCCGCCCTCGGTGTCGTGCTCGGCCTCGAGGTCGAATTCGTGCCCTCGAAGTTCGATGCGATCATCCCCGGCGTCGAAGCGGGACGATTCGACGGCTCGCTCTCCGGCTTCGCCGACCGAGTCGAGCGTCAGGAACTCGTCGACTTCGTCGACTTCTACACGACGTCGCGCGGCTACCTGGTCAAGGCCGGCTCGGTTCCCGAGCTCGCTGATGCGACGGAACTCTGCGGTTACACCGTGGCCGTGGCCAAGGGAACCACGATGGCGGACGCCATCGGTGGACTGAGCGACGAGTGCACCGCAGCCGGCAAGGACGCCGTCGATGGCCAGATCTTCCCTGATCAGGCAGCAGGCGTTCTCGCCGTGCAGTCCGGACGTGCCGACCTGACGATCCTGTCGGGGCATGCGTCGTTGGCGATCGCTCAGGCTTCGGACGGCGAACTGGAAGTCTTCCTGCGTCCGAACGAAGGCAACGACATCAACGGAATCCTGCTGCGCAAGGGTGACCTGACCGCTTCGATCCAGCCTGCAATGCAGCAGTTGATGGACAGCGGGGCGCTGCTGGCGATCATGACGACATGGAACCTGCAAGACATCGCCCTCGACGAAGCGACGGTCAATGCGGGCACGAACTGACCCGTCAGCCGATGGCCTGGACTCAGCAGCGTCGCTGAGTCCGGGCGCAACGCCCGGGTTGTCGCAACGGTCCGCGTCGGCGTCGATGGACGCCGTCCCGGTGCGACACCCCGGTCGCTGGGTCGCGACCGCCATCGTCTCGGCGTTGGCCGCGATGATGGCGGCCTCGATGGTGACGAATCCCCGGTTCCGCTGGGGCGTCGTCTGGGAGTTCCTGTTCAGCGAATCGATTTTGGAGGGTGTCCGCCTCACGTTGATCCTGACGGTCGTGGCCGAAGCGCTGGGAATCGTCATCGGCGTGATCCTCGCGGTCATGCGATTGTCCCCGAACCCGGTGCTGTCACGCAGTGCGTGGGCGTACATCTGGTTCTTCCGCGGGACGCCGCTGCTGGTTCAGCTGATCTTCTGGTTCAACATCGCGGCGCTGTATCCCGAGGTCTCGCTCGGCATCCCCTTCGGTCCCACGCTCATCTCGGGTGACGCGAACACCCTCGTGACCCCCTTTGCGGTCGCGATCCTCGGACTCGGTTTGAACGAGGGGGCCTATGCCGCCGAGATCGTCCGCGGCGGGATCGCCGGTGTCGATGGCGGTCAGTCCGAGGCCGCCAAGGCACTCGGGATCACCCACACGCAGACGCTTCGTCGCATCGTGCTCCCACAGGCGATGAAGTTGATCGTGCCGCCGCTCGGTAACCAGACCATCCTGATGCTCAAGACCACGTCGTTGGTCAGCATCCTGGCGCTCGCCGACCTGCTCTACGCGGCCCAGGCGATCTATGCCCGCAACTTCCAGACCATGCCGCTGCTGATCGTGGTCAGCCTCTGGTACCTCGTGATCACGTCGGTGCTCACCGTCGGTCAGCACTACCTGGAGGAGTACTTCGCCACCGGGGCCGCTGATGCGAGACCGATCGGTCTCGCAGCGCGTTGGCGACGCAATCTCACCGGCTTCCGGCGTTCGCCTGGAACCTCGACACCTCAAGGACCGACCGATGACTGAACCCGAAGTACGCGCCGAGTCGGTCCACAAGAGCTTCGGTTCGGTCGAGGTCCTGAAAGGTGTCGACCTCGAGGTGATGCCGGGCGGGGTGTCGTGTCTGGTGGGGCCGAGCGGTTCAGGCAAGACCACCTTCCTGCGCTGCATCAACCATCTCGAGAAGATCAACTCCGGTCGCATCTGGGTCCACGGCGAGCTGATGGGATACCGCGAGAAGGGTGGACGGCTCTACGAGATGAAGGACCGTGACGTGTGTCGACAACGCGCATCGATCGGCATGGTCTTCCAGAGCTTCAACCTGTTTCGCCACATGACCGCACTCGAGAACATCATCGAGGCGCCGATGCGCGTGCTGGGCGAGCCCAAGGAGGTCGTCGTGGAACGAGCTCGGGACCTCCTCGCCAAGGTCGGCTTGTCCGCCAAGGAAGGCAGCTATCCCCGAGAGTTGTCCGGTGGGCAGCAGCAGCGTGTGGCCATCGCCCGCTCGCTCGCCATGCAGCCGCGGCTGATGCTCTTCGACGAGCCCACCTCGGCGCTCGATCCCGAGCTCGTCGGAGAAGTCCTCGCCGTGATGCTCGATCTGGCACGTGAGGGGATGACGATGGTGGTGGTCACCCACGAGATGGGTTTCGCCCGTGAAGTGGCCGACACGATGGTCTTCATGGACGGCGGCGTCGTGGTCGAGAAGGGTCCGCCTGCCGAGGTCCTCGATCACCCGCAGCACGAACGGACGAAGGAATTCTTCGCCCGCGTGCTCTGAGTGGTCATGACACCTCGTTGTCGTGCATCACCCGAAGCACGTTGCCGCGTCGGAGCTTGTCGAGTTCGCTGCGCGACCAGTCCCGTCGTTCGAGTTCGGCGAACAGACGGGGATAGCTCGACACGTCGTTCAGGTCGTCGGGCATCAACGACGACCCGCCGTAGTCTCCGCCGATTCCCACGTGATCGATCCCCGCGACGTCTCGGACGTGTTCGATGTGATCGGCGACATCGGCGGCTCGAACCGGTGGTGGCGGATCGTCTCGAAGGCGCTGCTCGATCATCCGATCCACGGCTCGGGACGAGCGGGGGTCGTGGCCATCGCTGGCGACCATCTGTCGCGTCTGCTCGAGCCACCGATGGTGCGAGGCGAGGATGAAGTCAGGAACGAAGGCGACCATGCAGATGCCACCGTTTGTCGGGAGTTGGACGAGGACGTCGTCGGGAACGTTGCGCTGGTTGTCGCACAACGCCCGGGCCGAGGAATGGCTGAACATCACCGGCCGGGTACCGACGTCGATCGCCTGTCGCATCACCTCCGTCGACACGTGGGAGAGGTCGACGATCATTCCGAGCCGGTTCATCTCGGCCACGACCGATCGCCCGAAGTCGTTCATGCCACCCAGCGGTTGCCGGTCGGTGGCCGAGTCGACCCAGGACAGGCTGTCGTTGTGGGTCAGCGTCATGTACCGGACGCCGAGGTCGAACATCATGCGCAGCACGGCGAGCGACTCGTCGATGGAGTGGCCGCCTTCCATGCCCAACATCGAGGCGATCCGACCCTGGGTCGCAGCGGCTCGGACCTCGTCGGCGGTCAGCGCCAACACGAGGTCGTCCGGGTACCGCTGGATCATCCGGTGCACGAAATCGATCTGCTCGAGGGTCGTCGAGACGGCCTCGGGCCCAGGGAGCGTGGATGGAACATAGACCGACCAGAACTGACCGGACACACCTCCGCTTCGGAGTCGCGGGATGTCGGTGTGCACGCCGGGAACCGAATCGGCCAGGTCCGCCGCCGCGAGGTCGCCGCCGAACTTTCGCCGCATCTCCCACGGCAGGTCGTTGTGCCCATCGATCACGCGCGGCAACGTACCGGTTCGTCCGAGCGGGCTCGACTCACATCTGGACTACGGTTCGCCGATGAGATTGTCCGATCCGATCAACGGTGCGGATCGCAATCCGGGAGGATCGACCTCGCTCGGTGATCTGCTCGATGCGGTGGGGCCAGCGGTCCTTCGCCACTGGGCCGATCCCGGTGGGCGCGGGGTCGAGGTGTCGTCGGTGGTCCTGCACGACCCGCTCGACGAACTCATCGATCATCGCGGTGCGGTGCTCCTGCTGACCGGCGTGAGCGCCGCTGAACCGAGGGCCGCCGAAGTCCTCTCCGATGCCGCACGGCGTGGGTACTCGGCTGTGGTCGTGAAGTGCCATGGCGATGACATCCAGATGCTCGTCGATCGAGCGGAGGCCGAGGGCATCTGCCTGCTCACGACGCCCGACGATCTGTCGTGGATGCAACTCGATGGGATCCTGCTGACGATGCTCGGATCGCGCGGCGCCGTGGAGGAGACCTTGCCGGCGGATGGTGAGGAGCTGTTCGCGCTAGCGAACGGGATGTCCGCCCAGATCGGTGGTTCGGTCGTGATCGAGGACCTCGACAAACGCGTGTTGGCGTACTCGTCGTCGCCAACACAGCGGATCGACGCGGTGCGACAGCGCGGCATCCTCGATCGCCGGGTGCCCCAAGCCGATTGGAACGCAGGGCAGTACCTGACCGTGCTCGCCGCAGAGGGATTCGTACGGTTCCCGGCGAGCGACGACGAATTCCCACGGGCTGCCATCTCGATCCGGGCGGGGCAGCGCCCCCTCGGCACCATCTGGGCCATCGAGGGTCCGGACGGCCTCGGCGTGGAAGCGGCCCGCGCATTGGTCGACGGCGCCAAATTGGCGGCGCTCAGGATGCTGCGGTCGCATCTCGGGAGCCGATCGGAACTCCACCGGCGCGAGCCTGCGCTGCGACGCGCGCTCGACGGTTCGATGCCGGCTTCGGAGATCCGATTCCGGCTGTGTCACAGCAGTGGTGACGAGATCACGTTGATCGGTCTCGCAGCCGTCTCGGATGGCGGCTCCGGAACCGGCCCCCTGATCACCCACATCGCGAACGAGTTGGCCCTCCATCTCACCGCGTACCGATCGGACGCATCGATGGTCACCACCGATCGAACGGTCTACGTGCTGCTGCCAGCAGGAGATCCCGCCGCAGCGGTTCGATTCGCCGACGGGGCCCGCAAGGCACTCGATCGGGTGTTCCCCGACGAGGTCCGCATCGGCATCAGTGCGTCGTCGACCGATGTTGCACGACTGCCGGTGTTGCGCAGTGAGGTCGACGACATCGTCCGAGTGCTCACGACCCGCACCGGATGTGTGTCGGTCGCCTCGATCGAAGCGGTGCGTCTCGAGGTGCTGCTGGGGCATCTCGCCGACACCTTCGATCACGATCCGGTGCTGCGCCATTCCGGTGTCGACGCGATGATCGCCTACGACCTCGAGCATTCGACCCACTACTCGGCATCGGTGCTGGCCTGGGTGGAGGCGTTGGGTGACGTGGCTGCCGCAGCGACCGTGCTCGACGTCCATGCCAACACGCTCCGATACCGACTTCGGCGAGTCGAAGAACTGTTCTCGATCATGATCACCGACTCCGACGAACGCCTCGCCGCGTGGCTGCAACTCCGTGCCGATGGTTCGGCCGTTGCGGTGCGCGGGGATCGAATGCAAGGGTCGCTTGCTGCCGTGCACGTGTCCGGCTCGCCGAGCGAGGTCGCAGCCGCCACGTAGACGTCGACCAGCGGCCCCGCGTACGGTCCCGTGCGGTCATGCAGGTGGTCGACGGGACGGTTCGGTCCAATCCGGTCAGGCGGGAATCGTTGCTCGGAACATCGAGCGAAGCGCGTCACCCATCGCCGCGCGGATCGCCGTCGGTGTGATCAACACGTCGACGGCACTGGTCGAGGTGTGCGTCTGGCCCTGGGCCTGCAGGTGCTCGACCGGAACCCCGGCGGCGGCGAGTGCGGCGGCGTACGCGTCGCCTTCGTCGCGCAGCGGGTCGAACTCGCAGGTGACGATCATCGCCGGCGGCAGGCCCGACAGATCGTCGGCACGCAACGGCGACGCCCTGGGGTCGGTGCGCTGATCGACGTCGCAGTAGTGGTCCCAGAACCAGTGCATCAACGACGTCGTCAGCGCGTAGCCGTCGGCGTTCTCGTTGTACGACGGCCGTGAGAAGTCGCAGTCGGTCACCGGGTTGAGCAGGACCTGTCCGATGATCGGCGGTCCGCCCGCGATCCTCGCCTGCTGGCAGGTGACCCCAGCGACGTTGGCGCCTGCGCTCCACCCGGCCACTGCGAGCAGATCGGCGCGCACACCCAACTCGTCGGCGTGTGCGGTTACCCACTGCACCGCAGCGAGTCCGTCGTCGGCCGCCGCAGGGAACCGTGCTTCGGGTGCGTGGCGGTAGTTCACCGAGATGATCGCCGCACCCGTCCTCACGCAGAGGTCTCGGCACATCGGTTCGTCGGACACCTGGTTCCCGAGCACCCAACCACCGCCGTGGATGTACACCACGACCGGGTGTGGGCCGGGCGAGTCGGGTCGGAACAACCGGTAGTCGAGATCGCCACCGTCGGCACCGGGCAACGTCCCGTCCACGATCTCGCCCACGTCGGGCCCGATCGGGCTCATTGATCGTGATGCCTCCATGAACGCCCGGGCGCCGTCGACCGACAGCGACTCGATCGGCGGCAGTTCCATGTCGGCCATCACCTGCAGCATCATCGCCACGTCGGGCTTCACCCCGCGGACCACGCCGTCGTTCGCCGATGTGCCGCCGGGCCCGTCCAGCACGAAGCCGAGGTGGCCACGCTCGACGACCTCGTCGCAGATCTTGCGGTACGCACCGACACCGCCGGGATACGGCAGGAACACCTGCGGCTTGCCGGGCACGTTGACGCCCATGTACCAGGAGTTGGCCGTGGGCAGGAGCGTCAGGTCGGCGATGTCGTTGCTGTGCTGCACCCAGCGTTGCTGAGCGAGCTCGGTCGGCTCGATCGTGTCGAAGCGCTCGGCACGCATGTGCTCGACGAGGTCACTGATCCAGTCCACGTGCTGCTCGATCGACACCATCATGTTCGACAGCACCGACGGACTGCCCGGCCCCGTGATCATGTACAGGTTCGGGAACCCGACGGTCATCAACCCCAGATACGTCTGCGGTCCCGTCGCCCATGCGTCGCGCAACGACACACCGTTGCGACCCGTGATGTCGACTCCCACGATGGCGCCGGTCATCGCGTCGAAGCCGGTGGCGAACACGATCGCGTCGAACTCCGTCGACTCACCCGTGTCGATACCCGTCTCGGTGATCGTGGCGATCGGGTCCTTCGTCAGGTCGACGAGGCGGACGTTCTCCCGGTTGTAGGTCTCGTAGTAGCCGGTGTCGAGGCACGGACGCTTCGTTGCGAAGTAGTGGTTGGTCGGGCACAGCGCCTCGGCGACTGCTGGATCGTCGACGATCCCGCGGATCTTGCCGTGGATGAATCGGCGCATCGTGTCGTTCGCCTCGGCGTTCGTTCCGAGATCGTTGTACGGCGACAGATGAGCGAGTTCGCCGCGAGCCCAGGTCTCCTCGTACGCGGCGAGCCGTGCTTCGTCGCTCACCTCGAGGGCACTGGTCTCCGACACCGGCACGAGTGGGACGCCGATGCGTGATTCCCTGGCCTCCTGGCGGTACGCGTCCGTGTCCCGGCGGTACTCCACCAGCCGTTCCTCGGCGATCGGGCCGTGGTGGGCCGGGATCGAGAAGTTCGGGGTGCGCTGGAAGACGGTGAGCTGTGCAGCCTGTTCGGCGATGATCGGGATCGACTGGATCGCCGACGAGCCGGTGCCGATCACTGCGACGCGCTGGTCGGTGAAGTCGACCTCGTCGTGGGGCCAGCTGCCCGTGAAGTAGACCTCGCCGCGGAACCGGTCGACACCGACGATGTCGGGCACCTTGGGCACCGACAGACAACCCGTTGCCATCACGTAGTGCTGGGCGACGACGTCACCATGGGAGGTGTGCACCGTCCATCGCTTCGAGCCGTCGTCCCAGTCCGCCGACTCGACGCGGGTGCCGAAGCGGATGTCGCGTCGCAGGTCGTGCTTGTCGGCGACGAAGTTCGCGTATCGCAGGATCTCGGGTTGGGTGGCGTAGCGCTCGGACCACGTCCACTCCGTCTCCAGCTCCGGATCCCAGCTGTAGGAGTAGTCGACGGTGAGGATGTCGCAGCGCGCCCCTGGGTACCGGTTCCAGTACCAGGTGCCACCGACACCGTCGCCGGCCTCGATCACCACGGCGCTGAACCCGGCGTCGCGCATCCGCTGCAGCTGGTACATGCCGGCGAATCCGGCGCCGACGATCACCACGTCGAATTCGTTCGTACTCTCGGTCATGACGGATCCCCTTCCGATGTCCCCGCCGCATCATCGCGCTCGGCGTCGGCTCACGCAGATGCGGAGCGTCATGACGATCAGCCGCGGGGCGTGATTGGTTCGGCGTCCCAGAGTTGGACCTCGGCCGGGTCCCCGTAGAGCAGGGCGGCGGGGCTCTGTTTCTCGATGTTGCCGGTGAGGCCGCGGTACATGCCGAGGCCGCACAGTTGGCGGAGTTCGGGCGAGAACGTCGCCATCACTTCTGGTGGGATGCCGAGCTGCTGGTTCTCTTGTTGGCGGATGAACCCTGCGCAGTAGTTCATGGCGACGCCGATGCGGATCTCGTCGGTGGTCGTGTTGGCTCCGCCACCGTGCCAGGCGCTGCCGTGCCACACGAGCACGCTGCCCTTGGGCATTTCTGCGGGGATCGTGGCGACGTCGGCGTCGCCGGCGAAGTAGTCGGGATTGTCCCACCGGTGGCTGCCGGGCACGACCCTGGTGGCGCCGTTGGCTTCGGTGAAGTCGGTGAGCGCCCACATCGAGTTGCACACGGTCGCAACGTGTGGCTTGGCGAGTGGCTGGATCTGATCGTCGGCGTGGATCACCTGAGCGGTCTCGCCGGGTGCCAGCGAGATCGACGCGAGGCTCGACACGAGGCACTGCGGCCCCAGGACGCCTTCGATCAGCTCGAGCACCACGGGGTGCGGTGGGACCCGCTGCCAGATCTCACCGTGGGCCAACAGGTTGTAGGTGCGCGTGGTCCGGTTGCCCTCGAAGCGGTTGTCGGCGGGGCGCCGGTCGAGTTGGGCCTCGAGCCGGGCGACGTCGTCGAGCAGCGCATCGACCAGGTCGGGCTCGATCGCGTTCTCGACGATCGTGTAGCCGTCGTCGGCGAGCTGTCGATGGTGCGGTGCAAGGTCGATCGCCACCTCCCGATCGTAGGCCGAGCGGGCCGGCCGAGGTCTGCCCGACGTTCTCGACCCCGTTCCGGGCCGTCCTCTGTCACGTATCGGGGTCGAGAATGCTCGTCGTTCGCGCTGCACGTCGGCGGTCGGCTCGCCGAGCACCACATCCGGCGCGCGACACTCGGACATGTCCGAGCATGACCTGGTGATCCGCAGCGGAACCGTGATCGACGGCACCGGAGGCCCTCGCCGGGTCGCCGACGTCGCGGTGTCCGATGGTGTCGTCACCGAGGTCGGCGAGGTGAAGGGCTCGGGTCGACGCGAGGTCGATGCCGACGGCTCGATCGTTGCTCCGGGCTTCGTCGACGTCCACACCCACTACGACGGCCAGGCCACATGGGAGTCGACGATGCAGCCGTCGTCGTGGCACGGGGTGACCACCGTGGTGTTCGGCAACTGCGGTGTGGGGTTCGCTCCGGTGCACGACACCGACCACGAGCGCCTCGTGCAGTTGATGGAAGGGGTGGAAGACATCCCTGGCACAGCCCTGCACGAAGGACTCTCGTGGAACTGGAACTCGCTCAGGGAATACCTGGACGCCCTGGACGGCCCCAAGGACATGGACATCGCCGCCCAGGTTCCCCATGCCGCGCTGCGGCTGCACGTGATGGGCGAGCGTGGTGCCAAGGGTGAGGATGCACTCCCCGACGACATCGCCGAGATGGGCCGCCTCGCCGCCGAGGGCATCGATGCCGGGTTCCTCGGATTCACCACCAGTCGCACCCAGAACCACAAGACCTCGCTCGGCGAACCGACCCCCACGCTCACGGCGCAACGTGATGAGTTGGTCGGCATTGCCGAGGCGATCGGCGTCACCGGCAAGGGTGTGCTGCAGTTGGTCAGCGACTTCGCCGACATCGACGGCGAGTTCGAGATCGTGCGGGCGATGACCGCGTCGTCGGGACGACCGATCAGCTTCACGCTCGTCGAGTCGCCGAGTGGCTACGAGTACCACCGAGCACTCCTCGGCCACATCGACGCGGCGCGCGACGACGGGCTCGTGGTCACCGGCCAGACCGCCGTGCGCCCGATCGGCCTGCTCCTCGGCTTCGAATGCACGCTGAACCCGTTCCTCGTCAATCCGGTGTACCGCGAGGTCGCGGACCTGCCCGCGGCGGAACGGACTGCTGCGCTGCGCGATCCGATGGTGCGCGAGCGATTGCTGGCTGCTGCTGGCGGGCGGGACCACCAGGCGGTGGGTGGACGCCTGATCGAGAAGTTCGACCTGATGTTCGCGCTCGGTGAGTCGCCCACCTATGAACCCGACCCGGCGAACACGATCGGTGCGATCGCAGTGCGCGAGGGTCGCGCCCCCGCCGAGGTCGCGCTCGACGCGCTCCTCGAGAACGATGGCACCGCGATGCTGTGGGTGCCGTTCTCGAACTTCTCCCAGGGCAATCTCGATGGCACCCGTGAGTTGCTCACGCACCCGTACACCGTGCCGGCGTTGTCCGACGGCGGTGCCCACGTGGGCACGATCTGCGACGGGTCGTTTCCGACCACGCTGCTCCAACACTGGGGGCGGGATCGTTCACACGACCGGATCGACGTCGAGTTCCTGATTCAACGCCAGTGCCGCGACACCGCTCGCCTGGTTGGGTTGTACGACCGGGGGGTGATCGCGCCGGGTTACCGCGCCGACATCAACGTGATCGACTTCGACCGCCTCCGAGTGCATCGACCCGAACTGCTCTACGACCTGCCCGCCGGTGGGCGCCGCATCGTGCAGCGCGCCGACGGCTACGCCCACACCTTCGTGGCGGGTGTGGAGACCTACACCGAAGGGATCGCAACCGGGGCCCTCCCCGGCCGGCTCGTGCGCGGCGCCCGACGGTCACCGACCGGGGCCTGACAGGAAGGTGGGGTGTTCGGTGTGGGCGTTGTCAGGGATCGGCGGTCGCCGCAATCGTGAGCGACCACCCGATGGTCCTGCTGTTGGGGCCTTCGACGGCTGGACGATGCGCCGCCGCTCGCTGTCGAGGTCGGAATCAGGCACGATGGGGCAATGGACGACGCCAATGACAGCGACATGAGCTCAGGTCGCAGCCTGGCATGGTCGCTGGCGGCCGGCTCATGGGACGAGGTGGAGCATCACGTGGTCGCTGCGCTCGGCGACCTCGCCCGGCGACTCGGCGGTGACCGCTCCTACGTGACCGTGTACTACGACGACGGGACCTTTCGGAACCTCTTCGAATGGACGTCTGTCGACACCGTCCCGCAACTCCCGGTGATCCAACGGCTGCGCTCCGAGGACTTCTCGTTCAGTCACGGACTCGCGCTGCGTGGTGAGACGTGGTCGGCCCCCGACGTAGCGCAACTCCCCGAGGACGCAGCGGCTGAGCGCCAATCGTTCTCGTCGTTCGGCGTTCGTGCTGTACTCCAGGTCCCGATCGTGCTCGACGGGGTGGGGATCGGACTCGTGGGCATTAACCACTTCGCACCGGTCCCCGGATGGTCCGACGACGCGATCGCCCATGCCGCGGAGATCGGCCGGGCAATCGGCATCGCACTCGTGCGAGATCGATCCGCCGACTCGACTCGACGTGCCGACGAGTCAGCCGGCGACGCTCGGCGCGCTCGCAGCGAACTGCTCGCCCATGTCAGCCATGAGCTCCGGACACCTCTGCACGGTCTGCTCGGACACACCGAGCTGCTCTCGCTCAATCTCCGGAGCGATGCAGACCGACGATCCCTCCAGAGCATCGAAACGAGCGGCCGACGCCTGCTGTCGATGGTCGACGACCTCATCGATCTCGCTGAATCCTCGAACGATCGAGTGTCGGACGTGGCGCTCGCTCCCATCGTCGACTCAGCGACAGATGGTCTCGCCCCGGTCGCGCGACGTCGTCAGGTCATCATCCAATCCGACGAGTCCCTCCAGGACGTGACGCTACGCGGGGAGCCGGGACGCTTCCGCCAAGTCGTCTACTGCGCTGTGTCGGGCGCGCTCCAGGCGATCGACGACAGCGGCACCATCACCCTTGGTGCGGGTCGGTCGGATGACGGCGAGACGACGCTCACACTTGACGTCTGCGCGCCTCGAGTGAACATGGCGCTCGAGGCGGTCATGCCGCTGGCGCGAACCCTGATCGAAGGGCACGGCACCATCGAGACGACCGAGCAGGTCGGCGGCTTCGAGGTGTGCATCACCTTCTCCCACCGGCGGTGAAGCGGACTCAGCCTCGCCGCCCGAACCGTCGTTGCCTGTGACGAGACACCCTCGTGGTCGTCAGCCATGAATCGTCCCAGTCCATGTCATCAGCAGTGAGTGGTCCAGGTCGAGCCACGGCCTCGTCCTCGTCGGGGCGACGGCTCATGTGCTGGCGCACGACCGCCAACGATGCCAGCACCAGCAGCACCGTGGTCCCGAGATGAATCCACCGTCCCCCGATTCCGCCGGGCGATGCGGTGGCGAACTCGACGCCGATCAGTTCGAGCAGCTCCTCCTCGGTGAGATCGGCGTGGGGGCCGTTCTCGATCGCCGACACCGAATCGGACCGACCGGCGCGCACTGCGGTCTGGTCGCTGCAGTCCACATCGTCCACATCGTCGACGAGGGACAGCTCGGGCGGCAGGACGAGGCCATCGTGGTCCTCTTCGGGGACGAGGAGGATGCCTTCGGCCAGCATCGGATTCGCGTCGAGCTTGTCGACGACGAACGAATGGGCACCGGGGGTTGCGTCGACGATGCCGAGGTCGTGGTACGTGTAGCGCAGGTTCACCGGTACCAAACTGTTGCCGATCTCTGACTCGAGTTCGCTCACGCTCCTTCCGCTGATGTCGGTGGGCGAGCGGTCCTGGTCGTAGAGCACGTCGGTGGTGAACACCTGCAACGCATCGCTCGGCGAACGCAGCTCGACTTCGTGGTCATATCCCAAGGTCGCGCTCCGGACCTTCAGTTGGTTCGCCGTCGCAGCACCGCGGAGGAGCACCCGGTAGCGGCCCTCTTCGGGTACGACAACGGGGATCGTGAACTGGGTGGGTCGTGGGACCCCGATGAAGCTGCCACGCAGGCTCCCGAAGATGCCGGGGGTGATCATCTCGGTCCGGTTCCACTTGGTGTCGGAGAAGAACAGGTACAGCCGGAACATCGGTGACAGGTAGTACGACGACGCGATCACATCGGAGTTGAACGCGAAGGTCTTGGTCGATGGGACGTGGAACGAGCCCGGATGGTCGACGGCCCAGACGTCGAGCGCCGCCTGGTTTTCGTCGGTGGCCAACACGTGCACCTTCCTGTTGTCGGTGGGTGTGCCCTCGTAGTTGGAGATGTACTGGAAGTCGTAGCACCGGCTGAGATCGAGTCGGGTGAAGACCGTGTCGAGATAGTCGGTCCATGACGTGTCGAACAGCAGCACGTCGCGATCGGGTTCCGGTGGTTCGCGAAGCCGATAGAGCACGAAACTGTCGTTCTCGTAGAGCTGCTCCACGTGGTCGGGGACGGCGTCGAACTGTGCGCGCAGGTAGGTCTCCAGGTCGGGCAGGTACTCGGCGCCGACGCCGCGATTGTTCTCGACCTGCTTGTTCAACACGATGTATTCGAGGTCGATGTCGCGGGCGATGTTCACCCACCAGTCCTGCTCGTAGTACAGCCCACGCAACATCAGGAAGAACTGGAACTTGTTCTCTTTGTCGCCCGTGAGGCCGTAATAGAACGACGGCTGGTCCAGGTAGTAGATGTAGAACTTGTCGATGAACTTGTGCGCCGCGCCGTTCGGGTCGACCACGAGCTTCGCCGTCTCCGTCGGAGGAAGCACGACGGTCTTGCCCGTGGGCCGTTCCACCAGGTCCTGCTTCAGTGCTTGGAGGTCCTCCACGGGGTAGGCCTCGAGAAAACCGCTGAAGTTTCCCGAGCCGTACGCGTCGCGGTAGGGGGCATTGGACAGGAACGGCACGAAGAAGACCGAGCCGACCGCGACGGTGAGCGCGATCCGGGGCAGCATCAGGGCCGACGACTGATCCCGCTTCAGGCGCACCCATGCCGGGCCCGCCGTCGAGCGGGTGATCCGTTCGATCGCCCACGCCAACGGCAACGCCATGATCAGTGGAGCCAACATGAACAGCAGCAGTTGGAAGCGGTGCGGAAATCGCAGTACCTGCACGATCGTCGACGAGAACGCCAACGTGAGGTCGCCGACCGGTGACTCGGTGCGGTACAGGGTGCGGGTGAGTGCAGCGAGTGAACGGTGGAACGTGGGAAACCAGTTCGGCTCGCCGTACCCGACGGTCGCCCAGATCGCGAATCCGGCGTTGACATAGATGACGCCGAGCAACTGTCGGTGTGCTCGACTCGGGAACAGCGATCTTCGAACACTCGGAACGACGAGCGGCACGAAGAACAACAGCGTGTACACCATGTTCGGGACTCGCGGGACCTTTGCGAGGTAGTCGCCGAAGTTGATCTTGTCCATGATCCCCGCGAGGTCCCACGAGAGGATGTGCACGAGCGACACCGAGGCGTCCTTGATGAAGTAGTAGTCACCCGGCACCGTCTCGGAGAGGTTCGGCACACCGCGCAGTGCGACGAACTTCACGAACAGGCCGTACGGCACGATCGCCACGGCGAACAGTGCCGCCATGGCCCAGGTGCACCGGCCGATCGTCGTAGAACTCCACGACCTGACCACGGCTCGGCCACGCGTCACTGCATTCGGGGCCCGCAAGAGTCCCAGCAAGCGGCGCGCCGATTGGCGAGGAGACAGCAGAGCTCTCACCGATCGTTTCACCGCACCCTCACGCCACCAACGCGCCAGCTCACCGAGAACCAGGGTGAAGACGGTGAGGCACAGGAACAGCGCGAACAGGATCAGGTAGTGGACTGCCGGATTCAGCAGTGTCACGACGCATGCGAGCAACATCCGGCGACCCCACCGTTCCGTACGGAACAGGAGGGCGTCGAGCATCACCATCGCACTGATCGTCATCAGCGCGAGGCCCAGCACCAAGGTGTAGAAGTGTGTGATCTTGGCGTAGATCATGATCATGTAGACCAGCGCCGTCGGGAACGCGGTCGCCAGGTACGCCGTCGCTGGGGAGACCGTGCGGATGCAGCGGCGAAGGAACCACGATGTCGTCAGGTACGCCGACCACACGACCGCCGGGAGCACCAGCAGTACGGCGAACGGAACCACCGGGTAGTAGCGCAGCCACGTGGTGAGGAACGAGTAGCGGACACGGAATTCGTAGCCGTTGGTCAATTCGCTGTAGTCGCCTCGGGCCTGATCCAGCAGCTGACTCGTCGGGTTGAAGTACGGGACCAATTCGTCGCCGACGAGGATCCGTTGGCCGCGCAGGATGTCGGGAATCGCGAACAGCACCCCGCGGAAGATGACCAGCGAGCCGAGGAGGTACAGCAAACCGACCACCACCGCGATGCGATGGTGTGGCTGCAGATGGATCCGACCGCGAGCGATCAGTCCCCGGTGGCGCTCGGCCATCCCCGCCGATCTGGGTCTCGCAGCCAGGAGCGCACCTCGTCGAAGTACACCGTCGCCTCGGAACGGCGCTCGTCGGCGAGCGCCGACAGGCGGCGGCCCTCCGCCACGCTGGCATCGGCAGTGGAGAGGACGGCGGCGGCGAGCGCTTCGGGTGCGAACGGCTCGTTGACGTCGAATGAACGGTCCACCAGAGCGAGCTGATCGACGAGTTCGTGCACCTTGACGTCGTAGGGCAGGCCGACCACGGCTCGACCGAGCGCGGCAGCCATCACGATCGCGTGCAAGCGCTCGCTGATCACCACGTCGCACGCTTCGATCACGGCTGCCACGTCACGATGATCCTGGGGTACGTGGCGGATGGTTCGGAGGCCGTCGACAGCGGTGAGCGAGGCGAACAACCCATCGAGTTCATCGAGATCGGTGTGCTCTTTGAAGCGACACTGCATCGGCAGGCCATGGACCTCGACCGGTCGATCAGCGGCAACCAGACGCAGAGCGCCGGCGAGCAACCCGAGGAACGATTCCCACATCTCACCGTTTTCGATGTCTCGGTTGATGTTCAGCGCGAGTCGAAGAGTGTCCGGTGCGGACGACCGGTCGGCGTCGAACGATGCAGCACATGGATCGGAGTGCACGAGGCTGGTCGGTTCGTTCACCCAGACGGCATCGGGGACGAGACGCACGGCGTCTCGACGGCCGCCGAGGGAACGACACGTGTCGAGAGAGCCCTGGTCACGAACCGACACCCGCGATGCGAGCCGCACGATCGAGGCGGCCAGAAGACGCCCGAAGCGGTGTCGGATCGGTCCGACACCGACGTTGGACATCAGCACCGGGGTTCCCATCACTCGCGCCGCTGCGACGATTGCCAGCACCATGCACAGCGTGGCGTAGCGCCAGCGGCCGGTCGAGGCGTAGAGCTCCTTGACGATCGACCCTCCCCCGAACACCACGGCATCAGCCCGGCGGATCCGTCCGAGCAGTGCGAATCGAGCTGCGGCGGTGTCGAACACGTCGACGTCGTAGGTATCGGTGAGTTGCTCGGCGGTCTCGGTCGGCGCGTAGGAGTTGATCTCGTAGTGATGCTCGGCGCCGAGTTCGGAGAGGAACGTCTCGAGCAAGAGCTCATCACCGACGTTGAACTGTCCGTGGGTCCCGAGGAACAGGATGCGTCGGGCGCTCGAATCGATCATCGCGTCACCGCTGCGTTGCCATCGACCAACACGGTCGGCTGAGCGACATCCGACGCACGATGCTCGGCAGCGAGATGCGCTGCGGCGACGAGCGCGAGCGTGATGGCCATCGCCACGACCTGGGCCCAGACGAGGTCAATGGCAGCGTTGCCGGCAGTGAGCAGCAACAGCGTCTGGAGGACGGCACCCAGCGCCAGCATCGATGGTGCACCGCGACGGCCTGCGGCCAGGCCGACGCTGGCGAGGAGATTGGCGACAGCGAACAACGAGGTGGCGATGGCGTAGGGCACCAGGAGGTCGAGTGCCCCCTGGGAAGAGTCGCCGAGCAAGACGGGCGCGAGCGTCGAGCCGAACACGGTCAAGGCTCCGACGCCGATCGAGCAAGCGGTGATCACCAGGACCAGGGCGCGCCGCGTCGCCGCGCGTCGGATGCTCGCCAGGGGTGCGCCGGCGATCACGGGAAATGTGGCGTGGACGACGGACCAGGACAGGAAGAACAGCGAACGACCGATCAGCGCCGCAGCGGCGTAACCACCGGCTGCGTCGGGGTCCAGCAGCCACTTGGCCATGACCACATCGCCGTTGGCGATGACGACCTGGCCGACGAGCAGCACGGTTGCCATTGCGGTCACCGAACGCAGATCGGTGGGAGCTGTGCCGTCGTCTGCGGGCTCATCCGCTGATGGACCACGGGCGACGAACGCCGAGGCCACGAACGACACGGCGATCGCAGCTGCGACGCCGGTGACGCCGGCACCGAGTGCCAACAGGCCGAGCGCGACCACGATCCGTACACCCGCCTCGGCAGCGTACGACGCTGCGAGGCGGCCGATGCGGAGTCGACCCTGCAGTGCGCCGCGCGAGACCGCCTGGGCGAAATACACGGGAAGGCCTGCGCCGACGAGCACGAACAGCCATGGGGTCGACGTGGAGAGCGCACCCTGCAGCCACCAGGCTCCTGCCGCAAGTGAGGCTCCGACGAACCCGCCGAGTGCCCATGCCAAGCCGGTGAGGCGGCGAGGGTCGGCGCCACCTGCTGCGACCGCACGGGCGGTGACCAACTGCAGTGTTGCGGCGATTGCGGCCGCAGCGAGCACCAGGTTGATCGCAAGGTTGGCATCACCGAACTCGGCGGGCTCGAGCAGATGCGCAGTTGCCAGATTGAGGAGGTAATTGCCAGCGCTCACACCGAGCATCGTCAGCGACAGCACCGCGGTGCCTTTCAGCTGGCTGCGTGAGGCCGAAGGATTCTGCGTCGGCCCGGACACAGCATTCGAGCACGGCGCATCTGCGGTTCGTGTGGCGTGGTGTTCGGGGATGTTGCAATTGGGCGGCACGGTGGCTCCTGGGATCGGCTCGGGGGTGCCATTCAGGATCGTGGCAGAGGATCTGTGCCGGCCTGTACGTTCGATCAGGATTCGTTCAAGACCGTTGATCTTGCGCACAAGTCGCTCAGGGTCGGACAGTCCGGCTGCGGTGCAGTCGCGCTGCTCTTTCGACCCATGTCACCGTCGATGCACGGGAAGCGACACCTCGACCACCGTGTGGTCTCCGGCGCCGTTCACCACGAGCTCGCCGCCGGCGCTGCGGAGTGCCCGCTCGGCGATGGCCAGCCCGACACCCGACCCGGCCGACGGGCCCGCCGAGACGAATGGCTCGCTCGGTGCGGATGCGATCTCGGCGAGCAGCCCGGGGCCGTTGTCCGCAACTCGTATCCGAACGGATTCGTCATCGACCACCATGTCGACGTGGACCGACCCGGCGCTCGCATGGACGACCACGTTCGACAGCACGGCGTCGAGGGCGCGACGCAGGCGTCCCCAGTCACAGGTGGTGGTCGCCTGGACGCTGTTCACGGATGGAACAAGGAGCTGTGCACGCTGTGCTGCAGGCCGCGTCCAGGCGTCGACCACAGTGTCGAGCCATGTGTTCGCCTGGCGGTCGACCATGTCGTGGAGAGCGGGTGGGGAATCTGCTCCGGCGAGGTCGACGAGGCTTTGCAGCAGGTCCGCGAGTCGGCGGGCGTGGGCGCCGACGTCGTCCAGACGGTCACGGTCCAGACGTTCGAGCGGCGTGGCATCGACGAGTTCGAGTAGTCCCAGCACGTTGTGCAACGGGGTCGACAGGTCGTGACCGAGATCGGCCAGGAACCGCTCTTTGGCCGCAGCAGCGATCCGGGCGTCGGCCAGCGATCGTTCCAATTCCGCCGTTCGTGCAGCGACGCGTTGTTCGAGGTCGCGATTCGCCTTCCAGAGCGAGCGCATGCCGTTCTCCGCGATCTGCTCTGCCTCGAGTCTCGCCGTTCGTTCGCGGAGAAGGCGGCGTTCGAGCCGTTCGACTCGGTCGCCGTTGGCTGATTCATCGGTCGGCTTGGTCGTCGACGTGGCGGGGGAGCCACCGTTCGTTCTTTCGTCGGGGGTCACGACGACTCGGTGACACGCATCGTGCACGACGAATCATCAGCGTGCACGCACGTGACGTGGTCGACATGCAGTTCGGTCCCGTACCACGACCCACATCCGACGATGAGGCCGTCAGCGAGCGCGCACATGTTTCGAGAAGACGTGTAGCCGAAGAGGAGGGCGTCGCCGTCGGTTGACACGTCCGACCCCGGCACCTCGGAGTCGGGATAGATCTTCAGAACCTCTGGATGGATGATCTCGTCCAGTGAGAGCAGCACCGAACGCCAGTCGCTGTGGGTCGCCAACAGCTCGGGAGCGCGGGCCGCCAGATGTTCGAAACCGAGTCGTCCGACGAGACGGAGGGTGTCGGCGACCGACATCGACAGCCGGTCGGCAACGGTGTCGACGATCGCACCCAAGTCGGCGTCCGGGTAGTTCCCGAGCGAGGTGTACGCCCCCGAGACCGCTGCGGCATCGACGATGTCGTCCCATTCGTCGGCACCGAGGGCACGTGTGACGACGTCTTCGACGATGTTGAACAGCACCCCTTTCACGATGTTCGACCCCGGTGGGTCCTGACGGTGGCCGTCATCGGTCGTGTTGGTCCCGTGTCCAAGCGGTCAACTCTGAGCGGACCTGCTCGGTGAGCGTTCCGACGTCGTTTCGTCCCTCGGGTTCACGCTCGGCGCGAGCGCACGCCGCAGCGAGTTCGGTCGCACCGAGCATTGCAGCGCTCGACTTCAATGTGTGTGCCTGGCGTGCAGCCAACCTGGCATCGTCACCGCGGATGTCGGAACTTCGTGCATCCAGTTCCCCGAGGAATGATCCCACGAGCTGTTCGACGATCGACCTGTCACCGAGTTCTTCGACGAGTACGTCGAGGACCGCGGTGTCGACGGCCGCCTCGTGCGATGACGATGAGCCGACCCGATCACCGTGCTCGTTGGTGGGTGGCGCAGCGGGTGCCGGGTGAGCATCGCTCCAGACGCTGTCGAGAGCGGTCCGCAGCCCATCGAGCCCGACCGGTTTTGCCAGGAACACGTCCATTCCGGCTTCGATACAGGCTTGCTCGTCTGCGGCGGTCGAACTCGCGGTCACCCCGACGACGGGCACGGTCCAACCACGGGCCCTGATCTCGCGGGTCGCATCCCGTCCGTGCATGCCTGGCAACTGGTGGTCCATCAGCACGGCGTCGAACGAACGCTGCTCGAGCAGCTCGAGTCCTTCCTCGGCGCTCGATGCAATGACCGAGTCGATGCCGAGTCGGTCGAGCTGGGCCCGGGCGAGATCCTGGTTGACCGGTGTGTCCTCGACGACCAACACGGTTCGCCGTCGGGCCGGCGCGGGTTCGGTCACAGGTTGCGGTACGACGACGGGCTGGGCGCCGGGCACACGCTTCGTCGCCCGCCGCTCGCTCTCGACGAGAGGGACTGTCACCGTGAAACATGTACCGCTGCCGAGTTCGCTCTGGAGGGCGACGGTGCCCTCCATTGCGTTCAGCAGGCGCCGAACGATCGCCAATCCGAGTCCGGCACCGCGCCGATCACCGCCGGACGGTAACGTCGTGAACGCACCGAACACGTCCTCTCGCGAGCCATCGGCGATACCGGGACCAGTGTCGCTGACGTTGATCACGAGCTGGGAGTCGGCGGCGGTGACCTCGACGCCGACCGAACCGCGCTCTGTGAACTTGACGGCGTTGCCCACGAGATTCCCGATCACCTGGGCGAGACGGGTCGCATCGGCGAAGAGTATGCGTGGCACGTCGTCTGCGACGGTGGCTGTGACGTCCAGTCGGTCACCCGAAGTGGATCTGGCTGGCACCATCACGTCGTCGATGAGCTTTCGGATGTCGATGGCCGTGGGCCGCAAGCGGAACTCGCCGACATCGAGTCGGGCCGTGTCGAGCAGGTCGTCGGTGACGGTGCTCAATCGGAGCAACTGGCGCTGCAGTGTTGCAGCGAGATCGTGTTGGTGTGGGAAGAGCGAATCGTCGGACGCGAGCAGTTCTGCGATTCCGGCCATGGCGTGCAGAGGGTTGCGCAGCTCGTGGCTCACTGTCGCGAGCAGGTTGGTGCGGCGCTCGGCTTCGGCCACTGCATCATCGCGTAGCTGGGACACGGCCCGGGTGTTCGCTCGGTCCTGGGTGACGTTGTGGCTCGTGACGACGATCCCCTCCACGTCGGGATCATGGAGCAGGTTGGTCGCAGTCACCTCGAGGGTCTCGATCCGGCGGTCGGCTCCGATGACGGAGAAATCGCCGACCACCTCTCGGTCGGGCTCGGAGATCACCGCGTCGCGCATGGCCAGCACCCGCTCGATGTCGTCGGGAACCAGTACGTCGAAGATGCTGCGTTCCTCCCAGAACTCGACGGGGTAGCCAAGTGTGGCTCGGTACCGGCCCGAGGTCTCGAGAACATGCCCATCGGCATCGATCAGGGTCAAGGTGCCGGCGGCGTGTTCGAGCAGCTTGCTCACTCGGATGTCCTCGACACGGGGCCGCAACGTGGTCGGCGTGACGGTTGCGATCATCCCGATGCAGTCGCCGCCGGTCGGGTCGACGTCGTCGGGCCGATCACCACGGTCCGGGTCGGAGCGCAGCGCTCGGATCGTCAGGTGTGCATCGAACTCGTTGCCGTCTGCGTGGACGAAACGCTTGTCGGTACTGAACTCGTCGAGGTGACCGTCGATCAACTGCTGCAGGTAGCTGTCCGTCCAGGACCGGTTGTCGTGTCGCGTGAGCATCGCAACGCTCAACTCGTCCTCGGGTGCATAGCCGAACAACTTGTAGAACGCTTGATTGCCACCCAGGATGCGACCGGTTGCGTCGCTCAACGAAAGCGACGTCGACGCCGAGTCGAAGGCTCGTAGCAACAGCGCATCGAGTGCATCACTCACGATCACCAGTCTTGCCGACGGGGAGGGGTGGCGGGTACACGGTCGTTTCGACGGGAGTGCGATGCAGCAGGGTCACCACCCCTGAATCGAGAATTCATGCGACCGCCATCACGGTGATGAGGCCGACCTGGTCGAGGGTGTGCCGGGCGGCCGGTTCGAGGGGTGCGATGAGGTGCAGCTCGCCACCCTGGCGTCGCGCCTGGCGCTGATGACGGATGACGACGGAGAGCACGGCTGGATGGATCCGGGTTGCTGCGGAGAGGTCGACGGTGACGACCGGCCGCACGGCTGTTGTGAGGTCTGCGAGTTCGTGGTCGAGTTCGAACGAGCAGGCGGGACCGAGTTCGCCGGCGTAGGTCACGATGTCCATGTCAGGCCGCCGATTCCTGGCTGAGATCGGCGAAACAAGCAGCGACGGAGACGTGCCCGGTGAATCGTGCGGTGGCGCGCAACGCCACCGAGGGCGACGAAATCCAGATGCACAGCTCGTCAACGAGCTGCGCGAGCGCCTCGAGTGCCGCGAGGTCGATCATCTCGATGGACGATCCGTCGAGTTCGACCGGCTCGCCGGTGGCGCCGAGCAGACGGAGTTCGTCGACGATGGTGTCGATCTGGTGGACGTCGAATCGGCGGGGGAGGGCCGATCGGTGGTGGTTGTTCGGTGTGTCGACGAGCACCGGCTCGGTCGTCGGTGTCGGTCCGGTCCGTGTGTGTGTGCGCGGCTCGGGTGGAAATTCGATGATGGACATGTGAGTGCTCTCCTGGGGATCGTGCGGAGTTCCTCCGCTCGGTGGGATCGATTCGATGTACTGATCTTGGGTGACCGCGCTCTGGCGTCGTTCACGTCTAGATCAGCTTCTGATCAAGTTGTGTGCGGGTTCGGTCGAGCCAGCGCGTCAGGCGGCAACGAGCAACGACTCGATGTGTGAGACGTGCCAGTCAGCGACGTGCTCGAGCGGAAGCGAGCATGATGCGGCGAAGTTCTGACAGCCGAGCGAGCGACGTCGCTCGGGGTCGTCGATGAGCTCGGCGATCGCAGACGCCAGGCTGACGGGACAACCGGGCTCGAACACGGCGGCACCGAAGCCCTCCTCGGCGATCAGGTCAACGAAGTCACCGACATGGGGAACCAGAGCGGCCCGTGCGTACGAGCCGGTCTGGTGCAGCGGACCGCTACTGCCGGTCGTGGAGGTGTATGGGAACACGACGATGTTGGCGGCCGTGAACAGCCCGGCGATGTCCTCTTCTTGGACGTAGCCGGTGAAGTCCAGGTTTTTCACACCCTGGTTCGCGGCGCGGACGCCATCGAGGTAGCCCACGGCGTTCGGGCTGTCGGTGCCGGCAACGATGCACTCGACGTCGTAGCCCCGCTCGAGGAGGAGTCGATGTGCTTCGATCAGGTCGTCGACTCGCTTGTATGTGCCGAATTTGCCGAAGGCGAGAATGCGGAACGGTCCGGTCACATCCTCTGTCGCAGCGATGGTCGGAGCATCGAATGTGCCGTGCGGGGTCAGGAACACGTTGTCGGCGCCGTAGTGGTCGCGCAGCACGTCGACGTATTCGGGCATGGTGGTCAACACCAGGTCGGCTCGCAGAACGATCCGGGTCAGGACGGTTCCGATGGCGCGCAGGGTCTTGTTGACGATGCGATTCGATCCGTAGCCGGCCTGGTCCAGGTCGACGGTGTCGACGATGTTGTGCAACAGCACGACCGAGCGGGCCGAGGTCAGCGCGGCAACGAGCGCTGGCGTGAGGAGGCCGAGTGCGGCCGAAACCTTGCCGGACCCGAAGCTGGTGAAGTGCATGTTGAAGAACACGACGTCGGGGCGGTCGCGGCGCACGCGGCGAACGATGCGCAGCGGGGTGATCAGTGATCCGAACGTCCATGCGGCGACGTGGCGCACGCCATCGGAGTCCTCGGGAAGGCCGTCTGCGTCGTCCGCGTACACGATGAGGTCATCGATCTCGGGCTTCGCGGCGAGTTGGGTGACCAAGTGGTGGCCGTATTCGGTCAGGGTCGCAGTCGAAGGTGGTACGGCTGTCACGATCGCCATCGAGAAGCGACCGGAGTCGGCCTGCTCGCAGGTCGACGGGTAGCGACCGAGCAGTGCGCTCCAGCGGATTGCGATCAGGTCGAGCAGGAATTGGACAGCGACGCGTCCCGGCTGCACTTTCGAGCCAGGGGCGTCGAACCATTCGACCGGAACCTCGGCGACCTCGAGATCGAAGCGAGCTGCGAGGTAGAGGAGTTCGGCGTCGAAGCTGAAGCCGTCGATGCGGGCGGCGGAGAAGAGGGCGAGTGCGGCATCTCGGCGAAACAGCTTGAAGCCGCACTGGGTGTCGGCGATGTCGAGGCCCAGGCCGACGCGGGTGATGTGGCGCCAGCCCCAGCTGAAGATCCGGCGCAGCGTCGACTTCGACTGCTCGACTGCACCGTCCACGGCGCGGGACCCGATCGCCACGTCGGCTCCCTCCTCGATACGACGCCGGAGCTCGGCGATCTCTCGCATGGGGGTGGACATGTCGGCGTCACTGAAGAGGATCATCTCGCCGCGAGCGGCTCGGATGCCGGCGCGGACGGCCGCGCCCTTTCCGCAGTTCACGCCCGGGTCGAGAACCACGAGGTTCCGCAGGCCCAGATCCCTCACGAGCTGCGGAGTGCCATCGGTCGACCCGTCGTCGGACACGATGATCTCGAAATCGTTGGTCTCGCTCGACATCGCGGCGGCGATCGACACGAGGGTCGGCACGATCCGCGAGGCCTCGTTGTAGGCCGGGACGACGATCGAGATCGCAGGAGTGAGAGAGGCGGGCTGGTCGGCCCAGTGGGTGAACTGCTCGTAGGTCATGCCCACAATTTCCACCTGCGGACTCAAGGCGGAATCGTTCCCGGATCAAGTTCCGATCAGGCCGTCGCCAGGTTCTTGAACCGGGTCAGATGTTCGCGGCGTAACCGACGCCGCGAACGGTCCGGATGTGATTCGTGCTGTCGTCATCGATCTTCTTGCGCAGGTTCGCGATGTGTACGTCGACGACGTGGTCGTCACCGATGTAGTCGGTGCCCCATACCGCTTCGAGTAGCTGCAGGCGTGACAGCACCGCACCCGGTCGCCTCGTCAGAGCATCGAGCAGATCGAATTCGATCTTGGTCAGTTCGGCCTTGCGGTCGCGAACGGTCACTGTGCGTGCCTCGACGTCGAGGGTGAGGGTTCCGATTTCTCTCATCGATGTCGTGTCGTCACCATCGCGGGGCCGGGAGCGTCCGACAAGCGCACGAATCCGAGCCGCGAGCTCGCGCGGCGAAAAGGGCTTGGTCATGTAGTCGTCTGCACCGAGACGGAACCCAACGAGCTTGTCGACCTCGTCGTCACGACCGGTGAGCACCAGCACGAAGGCATTGGTGGTGGCTCGGATCTCCTGGCACAGGTCCAGACCGTCGCCATCGGGCAGGGTCAGGTCGAGCACGACGACATCGGGCTTCGACGAGCGGAGTTGCGTTCGCGCTGCATCGATCGTCGTCGCACCCGAGACCGTGTGACCGTCCTGTCGCAGAGCGGCAGTGATCAACTGTGCGTACTCGGCGGCATCTTCGACCACGAGGACTCGCGCACCGCTCATGGACACATTCTGTCACCCAGTGAGCGCGCAGTGTTGGGTTGTCGTTCGCCAAGGTGCTCACGGTCGGCTGGCCGCACCTGCTGCACGGAGCGTGGGCCGAGTCCGCTGGGACGATGGAGCGCACGCGCGTATCCTGACCTCTCACCAACCTCGACAGCGCCGTCGCCGACCTCCCCGTCGAAACCTGACATGACGCCGGAACGTTTTCGGGTGGATCCCACAGCCGACCCGAGTCGGAGGAGCACCAACCCCATGTCGACCACCGAATCACCTTCGTCCGCCCCACCGAGCCCGTCGGTGGCGCCTGGCGCAGGAGGATCCATCCTCGGTACTCGGGTGCTGCGCACCGAGGATCCGGCGTTGCTGACCGGGCAGGCGCGCTATCTGGCAGACCTGCCGCTCGGCGACGGGCTGCATGCGGTGTTCGTGCGCTCCGACGTGGCACACGGCGAGATCCGTGCGGTGCACGTTGGAGACGCCGCCGACATGCCCGGGGTGGTCGCGGTGTGGACGGCCACCGATCTCGACCTCCCGCCTCACCAGGGTTTCGTCGCAGTGCACGACGACTTCGCTCGCCCGGCGTTGGCGGTCGATCGCGTGCGCTTCGTGGGTGAACCCGTGGCGGTCGTGTTCGCCGAGACGTTCGAGCAGGGTGAGGACGCCGCCGAAACGATCTGGGCGGAGATCGATCCACTCCCGGCCTATGTCGATGCCGAAGCGGCCCTCGACACCGACGCCACGCTCATCTTCGACGACCACGGATCGAATCAAGCGCTCGTGTTGTCCGATGCCGTCCGGGTCGACCTCGAGTCGCGGTCGGACGTGGTGATCCGCGGTCGGTACATCAACCAGCGCATGGCGGTGGCGCCGATGGAGCCGGACTGTTTCGCTGCAGCACCTGCCGACGATGGTCGGCTCACGGTGTGGGCGTCCACACAGATGCCGCATCTGCTGCATCCTCAACTCGCGAAGGCGCTCGGCGTCGAAACCGACGAGATCCACGTCATCACTCCCCAGGTGGGTGGCGGATTCGGCGGAAAGGCCGGGCTGCACGCCGAGTTCGTGGTGGTCGCTGCGGCTGCCCAGCGGCTCGGTCGAGCCGTGGTGTGGGTGCCGACCCGCAGCGACGACATGAAGGCCCTGCCGCACAGCCGGGGCCAGGTGCAGTACGCCGAGCTCGGCTGTGGCGCCGACGGGACGTTCACCGGCTTGCGGGTCCGACTCGTGGGCGATGCTGGCGCCTACCCGGGCATCGGGACGTTCCTTCCCGGTGGCACCAAGCGGATGTCGCACGGCACCTACGACTTCCCGGCGATCGAGTTCGACGTGGTGGTTGCCACGACCAACACCACACCGATGGGCGCCTATCGCGGTGCCGGGCGACCGGAAGCGACCGCACTCCTCGAACGGCTGGTCGACCAGGCGGCACTCGAACTCGGCGTCGACCCGATCGACCTGCGCGAGCGCAACCTGCTGGCCGACGACGTGTTCCCGTTCCGCACCCACACCGGGGTGTCGTACGACTCGGGCCGCTACTCGCTACCGCTGCGCACCGCCGCCGACGCCGTGGGCTACGAGACATTGCGCGCCGAGCAGGCCGAGCGCCGCGCCCGGGGCGATCGTGTGCAGCTCGGCATCGGCGTGGCTGCGTACGTCGAGATCACCGCTGGCGGAGGATCGAGCGAGTTCGGTGCCGTCGAGGTCCACGAGGACGGCTCGGCCACGGTCTTCGCCGGCACCGCCGCGCACGGACAGGGGCACCAGACCTCGTTCGCGATGCTGGTGTCTGCTCAGACCGGGATCCCGGTCGATCGGATCCGACTGGTCGACGGCGACACCGACCGCGTGCCGAGAGGTGGTGGCACCGGTGGCTCCCGGTCGTTGCAGCTCGGCGGATCAGCGGTGCACTCGGCCACCGAGGTGCTGGTCGACAAGGCCCGTGAACTGGCGGCCCGCCTGCTCGAGGCCGACGTGGCCGACGTGGTGGTCGACACCGCTGCGGGCACCATCGGCGTCGCCGGGGTGCCTGCCACCGCGCTCACCTGGGCGGAACTGTCTGCACGGATGGGCGAGCAACGCAGCGGTGCGCCGGACTCGGCCGACGATGTGGAGCCCGACGTGTTGCGTGGGGAGTTCGTGTTCGATCAGGGTGGGGCGACCTTCCCGTTCGGTGCACACATCTCGGTGGTCGAGGTCGATCTCGACACGGGAATGGTGCGAGTGGTCCGCCATGTGGCCGTCGACGACTGCGGGACGGTCCTCAATCCACTCCTGGTGGAGGGGCAGCAGCACGGCGGTGTGGCCGCCGGGATCGGGCAGGCGCTCTACGAAGAGATTCGGTACGACGCTGATGCAAATCCGCTCACGTCGAACTTCGCCGAATACGCCGTTCCGTCAGCGGCCGAGTTCCCGATGTTCGAGGTGCATTCGACCGAGACACCCAGCCCACTCAACCCGCTCGGTGCGAAGGGCATCGGCGAGGCCGCGACGATCGGTGCGACCCCGGCGGTACAGAATGCGGTGATCGACGCCGTGAGCCATCTCGGTGTACGCCACATCGATCTGCCGTGCACACCCGAGCGTGTGTGGCAGACCGTGCGCCAGGCCGAGTCGGGCACGCTGCCCGACCCTTGGCGTGAGCCGCCATCGGTGTTCGCGACGCTCGACAAGGACGATCCGAACAGCGTCACCGAACTCGACGACGAACAGCTCGACGCTGCCGAAGGGATCTAGTGCTGCGTCAGGCAACCTTTGCCCCTGCTACGACCTGACACCGATCCGGCGTTGGGGGACACAGTTGGTCCGGCAGCGGGCTGCGCGTTGCCGGATGGTGGCCCGAGCACAGTCGTGCCGCTTTCGATCACCACTCGATCGGTGGTCCCGATGCCAGTGCGGGCTCTCGGCGCTGCTCAGGTGTGAGCGAGGCGGTCGCTGACGAGCCGGTTCAGGCTGATGCCTTGCTCGGCGGCTGCGAGGGCCAGTTCTCGGTGGAGCGATTCCGGTAGGCGGACGTTGAACTTGCCCGAGAACCGCCGGTCTGCGATCGGTTCGGGGATCGACTCACCGCTTGCTTCCAGGTCTGCGACAACTTCGTCGACGAGTTCGACGAGACTGCGAAGCGCCTTGCCTTGATCGGCATGCAGCCAGGACAGCGACGGGAACTCAACGACGGACGCGACGTACTCGCCGTCCTCGCCGGACCAGGAAACTCGGTAGGTGTAGTGCTTCGTGTCGGTCACTTCTGCTCCTCGCTCAACTTGTCGACTGCCTTCAATACTTGTCGCACTTGATACGGCTTCGCCTTGCCGCCTTTGGACTTCTGGATGTTCACACGTGGATCGCCAGGCCACGGAGTTTTGTACACCGCGTGAGACGTGCCACTTTGACGTGGCTCACCGAAGAAGTGGACGCACACCGAGTGAAGATCGTTGTACGAGACGTTCTGAGGTGCGTTGCGCATTGCGGCCACGATTTTGTCGAACTTGGCCACTCGTCAGATGGTACTAATAACGGTACTGCTTGGCAAGCGCCTTCGGCGCCAGCTGACGAGAGCCGATCAGAACGCGCGGGCCGCCAGCAGGCTCCGGCCGCCCAGAACCGGCCAGACCTGATCACGCGCGACCGTCCCATATCGCTCACCGTCGTGGTCCGCCGGAGTGCCCTCGATGTGCCGGTCGAGGACGCCGCAAACGTTGCCTGACGCGGCACGGGCCGAGTCGGCGCAATGCGCGACTCACCGAGAACATGTCGCTCATCGCGAACCATCACCGCCGCAATGGTCGACCGTGGCGCCAGCAGCTACCTTTCGGTGGCGCCCGACGTGGAGCCCAGGCTCGTGATGAAATGCGTGTGATCCTCGTCGGCACCACGGATTCCAACCCATTCATCGCTGCGTGATCCCTCTCCTCCTCGCCCATCTCGTCGTCGCCGCTCTCTGCCTCGCACCGGGTCGCCACAGTGCTCGCTGGGCGCTGCCGTTCGCAGCGCTGCTTTCAGCGGCCACGTTCGGGTGGCTCGTCTCGCAGTCCGCCGACATCCTCGACGGGAATCCGTCGACAACGAACGTCGAGTGGATCCCGGAACTGTCGCTGTCGATCACGCTGCGGCTCGACGGCTTCGGCCTGCTCATGGGCCTCATCGTCTCGGGTATCGGGGTCCTCGTCCTGCTGTACTCCATGGCGTACTTCGGCCGGCGTGAAGACCTGGGGCGTCTCGCCGGCCTGATCACCGGATTCGCCGGAGCGATGCTCGGCATCGTCTGGGCGGACGGTCTGCTCACGCTCTTCGTCTTCTGGGAACTGACCTCGATCACGTCGTTCCTGCTGATCGGTTTCACCGACAAGGTTCCGGCCGCGCGCGCTGCGGCGGTGCGGGCGTTCCTCGTCACGGGCGCAGGCGGACTGTGCATGCTCGCCGGATTCATCATTCTCACGACCAGCACCGGCCACACCACGATCTCGGAGTTGGTCGCGGATCCGCCGTCGGGCACGCTCACCAACGTCGCGCTCGTTCTCGTGCTGCTCGGCGCCTTCACCAAGTCGGCCCAGTTCCCCTTCCACTTCTGGCTCCCCGGCGCGATGGCGGCACCCACGCCGGCCAGCGCCTATCTGCACTCGGCCACCATGGTCAAGGCCGGGCTCGTGGTGGTCGCACGGTTCGCGCCCACGTTCGCGGCCGACGGCCCGTGGCGATGGCTGATCGTGAGCGCCGGCCTGACCTCCCT
>Ga0307981_1000495_pt1 | contig 38859 bp, 30 predicted proteins | sample OrgLakmetagen987_FD_201849 | JGI IMG/M metagenome (GOLD analysis project Ga0307981, IMG submission 201849) | Saline water microbial communities from Organic Lake, Antarctica - #987 | ecosystem: Environmental > Aquatic > Non-marine Saline and Alkaline > Saline | place: Antarctica: Organic Lake... | reverse complement strand
CCACGAGCCCCAGCGCGAACAGGAGGGTGGCAATCCCGGGTGGGCCGAAGGCCGACGTGGTGAGGAGCCCGACCGTGAGCCACCGGTCTCGAATCGGCTCGGTCGCCATGACCCGCGGGTCGACCGGCTGGGCGACGCCCGTGATCACCCCGATCGCGACCACCACGGCGACGACGGCCAGCGGCAGCAGGGTGAGCAACGTCGCAGGATCGTCCAGGCGGCGGGTTCCGATCGCGACCGCACCGCCTCCGGCGACCCCGACGACGACGGATCCTGCGATGCCGATCACCGTCGCGACCGCCTGGATGCCGCCACCGCGCAGCGTCGACCGCACGAGTCGCCAGCGCAGCCGGGCGAACAGCCAGACCACCTGCAGGCCGGAGACGTCGGCGGACGGTCTGGGTGCCGGCGGCGGTACCGGGCTCATGCCAGCCAGTCGAGGTGTGCCGTGGTGGCGTCACCGGCACCGACGGCGCGGATGAACGCGTCCTCGAGCGAGCGACCATCACGAACTTCGTCGATCGGTCCGGACAGGATGATCCTGCCGTTGCTGATCACACCGATGTGATCGCACACTCGTTCCACGACGTCCATCACGTGCGTGGACAACAGCACCGTGCCACCACCCGCACGGAACCGATCGAGCATCGTGCGCATGGTGCGCGTCGACACGGGATCGACCCCCTCGAAGGGCTCGTCGAGCATCACGAGCCGAGGTCGATGTACGAGCGCTGCGATCAGTGCGGTCTTCTTCTTCATCCCGTGGCTGTATCCGCTGATGGGTCGATCGGCGTCGTCACCGATGTCGAGGACGTCGAACATCTCGTTGCTGCGTGCCGCGGCAACGACGGCGTCGAGTCCGCGCAGCTCGGCGATGGTCGTCACGAACTCCCGGGCGCTCAGACGGTCGAAGAGTTGGAGCGGGTCGAGCATCACCCCCATCGATCGCCGAACTCCGATGATGTCCCGGTCGGTGCGAATGCCGCAGACCTCGACGGTGCCGGCATCGGGACGGACGAGGCCGACGACGCTGCGCATCGTGGTCGACTTGCCCGAGCCATTGGGCCCCACCAGGCCGTAACACGCGCCCTGTTCGACGATGAGTGTCAACTCGTCGAGTGCGAGTTGACCGGCGAAACGCTTGGTGAGCCCGATGATGCGCAACGGCGGAGGTGGACTGGGTGGTGGGAGTTCCACCGGCCTCACGCTACGGGTCGTGCGGGCGGTCGAATCAGGCGCGCTGGGCGAGTGCCGCGGTGCCGCTCAGGTCGAACGCCGCCACACCACCCACCACGATGGTGGCCGGCGACTCGACGATCGCTGCGCCGAGGTCGGCGAGTGCGCACCGCACGACTGCTTCGTCGTCCGTGGTCGCCGACTGGATCGCAGCCACGGGTGTGTCTGGAGCGAGCCCACCGACGATCAGCTCGTCGGCGATCGCAGCTCGGTGGGTGACACCCATCAGGATGACGATCGTGCCACCGACCTTGGCGAGCGACCGCCAGTCGACGTCGGGCTCTCCGGGTCGGCGGTGCCCGGTGACGACCGTGAACGCTGCCGATACTCCGCGGTGGGTCACCGGTACGCCTGCAGCCGCAGGCGCGGCGATCGACGAGGTGATCCCTGGAACGACCTCGTATTCGATGCCCGCCTCCTGCAGGGCGATTGCTTCCTCGCCGCCTCGTCCGAACACGAACGGATCACCGCCCTTGAGGCGCACGATGCGCTTGCCCTGGCGGCCGAGTTCCACGAGCAGTGCCGAGATCATCTCCTGGGGAACCGGCCGTCCCACTCGCTTGCCGACGTCGATTCGCTCGGCGTGGACGGGGATCAGATCCAACACACCACGACCGACGAGTGCGTCGTGCACCACGATGTCGGCGTCGCCGAGGAGGCGAGCTGCCTTCATGGTGAGCAGGTCCGGATCGCCGGGCCCGGCTCCAACGAGCGAGACCGTCACGATTCGACCGTTGCCGCGTCGCGTTGCGCACGACGTGACCTGTCCGCCGGCAGGAGCGCCTGCAGTTCGTCCCATTCCTGCTGCCATGCCCAGTCTCCGAAGCTGACGGTCCGATCGCTCGTCGTCCGGGAGAACGTCTCCAGTAACGGCCGGAGCAGATCGGGGATGTCGGTGAGCGGCACGTCGGTGCGAAGCCGGCGAGCCAGCCTGTCCCCGGCCGGGGAGCCGCCGACGAACACGTCGTAGCCCCGCTTCGAACGACCGACGATGCCCAGTTCGGCGGCGTAGGGGCGCGAGCAACCGTTCGGGCACCCGGTCATGTTCAGCCGCAGGGGCAGGCCACTGTTGCCCGTGTCGGCGAGCACCTTCTCGAGGCGATCGACCACTTCGGGCAGCACACGTTCGGCTTCGCCCAGTGCCTTCGTGCAGGTGGGCAGTGCAGGACACGCGATGGCGAGGTTGCGGGTGGCCGAGTTGTCCGAGGCGAGGCGGACACCGTTGGCATGGAACAGGTTCTCGACCGTCGTGATCTCACGTTCGTCGATCCCCACGAGCAATAGGTCCTGACGGGGCGTGACCCGGATCTCGTCCACGACGCCGTCGGCGATCAGACGCTTCAGCGCCCAGCGCAGGCCGCCAGCGACCTTGCCGGACGGGACGGGGAGGCCCAGGGTCCGGCGATCGACGCCGTTCTCGTGCGTGACGGTGTGCCAACCGTGGTGGGCCTCGACCTGCCATTCGGGGAGTTCGACCGGTGCAGCGAGTTCGAGTCCGGTCCGCTCGGAGATCTGGTCCCGCAGCCACTCGACACCTCGAGCCTCGAGGAGATACTTCAACCGGGCACGTGCCCGATCGTCGCGGTTGCCGTGGTCTCGCTGGGTGGTCACGATCGCTTCGACGACGTCACCGAGGGCAGCGGGCGGCACCCAGGCGATCGGCTGAGCGAGTACCGGGTAGGTGTCGTCGGGTCGACTGTGGCTCATGCCCATCCCACCGCCGGCGAGGATCACGAATCCGGTGAGGTCACCGCTGGTGCCATCGGTGAGCGTCGGCACGATGCCGACGTCGTGGGTGTAGATGTCGACGCAGTTGTCGCCGGGCCAGGCGATGCCGATCTTGAACTTGCGCGGGAGGTAGGCCTGGCCGTAGATCGGCTCGATGTCGTCGATCGAGGCGAGTGCGTCCGGGGCGACGTCCCGCGGTCGTTCGGCGCTCACGGCTTTCTCGCCATCGACCCACAGTTCCCAGTACGACTCGGTCTGGGGACGGAAACGGGTGACCATCTCGGCTACGACCGGATCGATGATCGAACGCCGCTCGGGGTGGGGGAGTGGGCAGGCCATGACGTTGCGAACCACGTCACCGCATGCGCCGAGCGTGGTGAGCAGCGAGGAGTTGATTCCTGCGACGAGTTGCCGTAACTCGTGCTTGTACACGACGTGGTACTGCACACCCTGACGGGTGGTGAGGCGCAGCTTGTCGTCGGCGAGGCCCGCCATTCGGTCGAGGGCGAGCCATTGATCGGGGGTGATCACACCCCCGGGTACCGATGCGCGGACCATGCAGGAGTAGTGCAGTGGCAACTTCTCCTGCGTTCGCGCTCGACGGACGTCTCGGTCGTCCTGCTGATAGATGCCGTGGAACTTCAGCAGCATTTCAGCATCGTGATCGAAGTCGGGTCCGTCGTTCGCGAGCTCGTCGGCGATGGTCCCGGCGAGGTAGCCGCTCTCCTTCTTGATGGTCTCTGCGCTCATGGTGACTCCGTGTGGGTGGGTGCGTGGGGCAGCGGAGAGCCCGACACATCGATCAATACCCGACAAATATGGTCGGAATTATCGGGTTTTGTCAACAGGAAGGCGTCACACCCGTTGCACATATGGCTTACGCTGGGACGATGTCGTCTCAGCGGTCCAGCGCGAGGTTCTCGTATCCCGTCTTTCTCGATCTCGACGACGTCGTGGTGCTCGTCGTCGGCGGCGGACGGATTGGCGCTCGCAAGGCGGACGCACTCGGGGCTGCGGGTGCTCGGGTTCGACTGGTCGCCATCGACGTCAGCGATCACGTCGATCGTTCACTGATGTACGAGGTCCGCGAGAAGGCCTTCGACGCCGCCGATCTGGACGGGGTGCGTCTGGTGGTGACGGCGACCGGCGACTTCGACGTCGACCAGGCGATCTCGAATGCGGCCCGAGAGCGCAACATCTGGACCAACGCCGCAGACCAGCCCGTCGACTGCGAGTGGATCCTGCCGGCGATCACCCGGGCTGGTCGAGTCACGGGGGCGATCAGTACCGACGGTGCCAGCCCGGCGCTCGCCGGCTACCTGCGAGATCGTCTGGCGAAGATCATCACCGACGACGTCGCCGAGATCGCCGGCGTCCTGGCGCGCGAACGTGCCGAGGTGAAGGCGGGCGGCGGTTCCACCGAGGACATCGACTGGAGGCCCCGTCTGGCCGAGCTCTTCGCAGAGATCGACCGGGCCTGCCCCTGGTCGCCTGAAGGCAACTGCCGCCGCATCGAGTGACCACCGGTGCCAGGCACCGACGTGGGATGTCTCGCACCGATCTGCGATGGCGGAGCGTCGCGGATCGGTCCGCAGTGCCTAGCGTTGCTCGGATGAACCGCGGCACGGTCGGACGACGGATCGCAGGGGTGTTGTTCGCGGGATCGATGTTCCTCGTGGCGTGTTCGCCGTCGAGCACGGTCGAACAGGGTGCATCGGTGCCGATCGACGGCGGTATCGACGCGTCGGACGCCCTCGACGCATCGGGACTGCCGTCGCTGTCCACACCAGACCCCGACACGCTCACCGGGACCCTCGACAACGGTCTCCGGTACCTCGTCCGGGACAACGACAATCCGGGCGGCAAGGTCGAGCTGCGCCTGGTCGTCGACGCCGGTTCCGGAATCGAGGACGACGACCAGGTCGGAGGCGCCCACTTCCTCGAACACATGCTGTTCAACGGCACCGAGCGCTTTCCTCGCAACGAACTGATCGACGTGCTGCGCAGCTTCGGCGCAGCGTTCGGCGCCGACGTCAACGCATCGACGAGCCGTGACGAGACCGTGTACACCCTCAACGTCCCGGCGACCGACGAAGCTGTGGGAACCGCACTCGACATCCTCGAGGACTGGCTGTCTGCGGCCACGATCGACCCGGGTGCGGTCGAATCGGAACGCGGCATCGTGTTGGACGAGTGGCGGTCTCGTGATCAGACGGCGAACGGTCGGATCGTCGAGGCGATCAGTTCCTTCTTCCTGGATGGAACGACGTACGAAGGTCATTCGCCGATCGGTGGTCGGGAGGCGATCGAGACCATCACGGCCGATGCGCTGCGGCGCTTCTACGACGACTGGTACCGACCCGACAACGCCGCGGTGATCGTGGTCGGCGACATCGACGTCGATGACATCGAGGGTGAGATCGTCGGTCGATTCGCCGATGCCGAAGCGCGGGGCGACTCACCCGAACGCGTCGTGATCGAGGTCGAGCCGCAGCTCACGAGTCGAGCACTCGTCGTTGCCGACCCCGATGTGGCCGAGGGATTCGCTGCGGTGACGCTCCCTGTGTCACGGGGCGAAGGCCGCGGCGTCGAGGCCGAGAGCCAGCGTTCGATCCTCGACGGATTGGCGTTCGACGTCATCGCCGACCGCCTCGACGCCGATGCGTTGCGCGACGAGGCTCCGTTCGATCGGGCCAGACGCTCGTCGAGCTCGATCGTTCGTGACCTCGATGCACCCGAGATCTCGGTCGACGTCGACGGCGCCGACCTCGGCGCAGCCGTCACGGCGATCATCGATGAGTACGAACGAGTCGCGCGATTCGGGATCACCGAGGCAGAACTCGATCGCGTCGTTGCCGCGCAGCGCAGCTCGGCACAGCGGTTCCTCGACGGGAGCGATTCTCGCCAAGACGTGTCGTTCGCCGACGAGTACACGCGCCACGTGTTGGAAGACGAATGGTTCGTGACGGCGCAGCAGGAGTTCGACCACGTCACTGCGGTGCTCGATCGGGCGACACCCGACACCGTCGCGGGCGTGTTCGCCGATCGGTATCGGGATACCGGTGCGCACGTCCTGGCCGTCGTCCCGGATGCTGAGTTCGGCGACACTCCGTCGCTCGAGGATCTCGTGATGATTGCCGACGAAGCACCTGGACGCGACCTCGAGGACCGGGCCGCCGGTGAGGCGATCGGTGACTCGATCATCGACCGTCCCGACGCGGTCAGCCCTGCGTCGGTCGAGTCGTTGGTGGACGATCCGTTCGGTGCGGTGATCGATCCGTTGGTCATCACGTTCGAGAACGGCATGACCGTGTCCGTGAACTCGAACCGGATCGTCGACAACCAGGTGTTCTTCGAGGCTCGTCGCCTCGGTGGCCTCGATCAGGTCGCCGATGCCGATGTCGCCGACGCCCAGGCGTTGGGCGGTGTCCTGGCCGACAGCGGCGTGGCCGACTTCGACCGCGTCGCCATCGAACAGTTCCTCGACGACAAGTCGGTGTCCTTCGCTGCGTCGATCGACGTCTTCACGTCGTCGATGGGCGGGACGGCAGCCGTCGACGACCTCGAAGTGCTCTTTCAACTGATCAACCTCGCACTGACCGAGCCACGTGTGGATCGCTCGGCGATCGACCGATACGTCGACGACCGACTCCCGTTCGCACAGGATCCGTCGATCGACGCCGGTGTCGCAGAGTTCGTTGCACTGGCGGCAGCCCGATACGACGACCCACGTTTCCTGACGCCGTCACCGGAGTCGCTGGCGACCGTCGACGCAGCGGGCATCGAGCGTGTCGCCGCCGATCGTCTAGGGAACGCAGACGGATGGTTCCTGTCGTTCAGTGGTGACCTGGACATCGAGTCGGCAACGGAGCTGGCCGCTGCGTACCTCGGCCCGATCCCAGCGGGCGAGCCGCCACTGAGCGACGACGGATACGTGGAACCCGAGCCGCCGCAGGGTGCGGTCGTCGCCACCGCCGAGGCCGGCGGTGGCGAGACGGCGAACGTCTCGTTCCTGATGACTGCGGGGGCGACGACGGGCCGCCTGGACGTCGTGCGGGCTGCCGTGGCCGAGGCGATCATCGGCAACCGGCTGACCGATGTGATCCGCGAAGAGCTCGGGGACTCCTATTCGCCGTTCGCACTCCTCGACGTGGGAGACGGACCGCAGCCGAACGCCGAGCTGTACATCTCGGTGTCGACCGCCCCCGACCTCGTCGAGGGGGTGTCGTCGGCGGTGCTCGGCGAACTCGCCAGTTTGCGCGCCGACGGACCGACCGCTCGCGAGTTCTCGAATGCCGTGGCGACGATCGCAGAGCAGTCCAACTTCGTGAACAACGCCCAGATCAACGACGAGATCATCGACTCACTGTTCGATCCCGATGCGACCGCCCGCTTCGGCACGCCGTTCGACGACTTCTTGAACGAAGCGTTCTTCATCCAGACGCTGTCGCAGGACGATGTCGCATCGGCACTCGACCAGTGGACGAGTGCCACCGACTACATCGAGGTGCGGGTCCTCCCCAGCGAGTGATCTCGCAGCGGCACCGACGTGAATGGTTCAGTGCCGGTCGTTGACCTGACGCTGCGACACCTCGACGAGTTCGCCGCCGCGGATCTCGTAACTCACGACGTGGTCGACGGAGTGCTGGCCCTGGCGGGCCTTTCCGGAGACCACGTCGAGACCGGTGCCGTCGACGAGGGGAAGGAGCGCGACCGCACGGAATCCCTCGTCGGTCCCCGGAGACGACCGCTTGTCCTCTCGCAGGAGCAGGTGGGACTCCCAGATCCAGGTGTCGTCGACGCTGACGAATCGGCATTTGTGGCTCGCCCTCGACTTCGACACCATGCCGCCGGGGCACACGACGACGTTGCCCTCGACCCACGGCAGGACGGCGAGGCCGTCGCGTCCGAAAGCGGTCTCGAATGCGTTCGCGATGATCGCATCATCGTCGCCACTGCCGATCGCACGCTCGATCTGGACCTGTCGGACGAGTTCTGCGAGGTCGTGCAACTCGCCATCGCTCATGTCGCGGATCATCGATCCGAGCGCATCGGAGAACAATTCGTCGCCGTCCATGGGTTCCATCATGCCAGCGGGGTGTGACCGTCGATCGCACCCGGTGCCTGACACCGATTGCGACACCGATTGCGATCAGGGTCGGAGGTGTCGAGCGATGTCGGCGATGATGTGGTCCGTGGCGGCGGCTGCTTCCGGCACGAGGCCGTCGAGCGCAAGGAACGAGTGGCACAGCGAGTCTTCGCATCGGTCGGTCACCTCGACGCCGGCGTCGCGCAGTGCGACAGCAAAGGCCATCCCCTGGTCGCGCAGTGGGTCGAAGCCGGCGGTCACCACGATCGCCGGGGCCACGTCGCCCAGCTGGTCGGTCAGCGCCGGAGACATGGAGGGATCGCCAGGATCGAATCCGTCGGGCAGCGAGTGCGATTGGAACCAGTCCATGGTCGCAGCGGTGAGCGGGAACGCATCGGCACACGACACCATCGATCCCTCCGACGCGGTCGCATCGACGTACGGGTAGACGAGCACCTGGACCGCCGGCTGTGCTGCGCCGGTCGCTCGGAGCCGCTGGCACATCGCTGCGGTCATCTGTGCTCCTGCCGAGTCACCGGCGACCACCAGCTTCGTGGGGTCGATCCCGAGCGAGTCGGTGGAGTCGTTGATCCACGCCCAGACGGTGTCGGCATCGACAGCAGCGGCGGGGAACCGGTGCTCGGGGCCCATCCGGTAGTCGACGCTGATCACGACGGCACCGAGTTCCGCCGCCACACGCGAGCAGAACGAGTCGCAGGTGTCGAGGTCGCCGATCACGAAACCGCCCTGGTGCATGAACATCACGCCGGGCCGGAGCCCGTCGGTGACCGCAGGTCGATAGATCCGAACCGGCACCTGGTTGCCCGCACCGACGACCAGGTCGTGCGTGGCGACGCCTGCGGCACGCTTCGCATTGGTCAATGCGAACGACTCGGCGGCCACCGCGCGAGCTGCAGTCGGCTCCAGGTCGGCGATCGATGGACCGTCTGACGATTGCGCAGCAGCGAGTTGGATGCGGACGTCGAGTGTTCGCCCGTCGACCACCACTGGATCGCCGGCCAACTTGCGCAACACCCGGTCGGGCAGCTTCATCACCTGGGGTGCGATCTTGGCCTGGATCCGTTCCTTCATCGTCATGTCGCCACTCTGGCATCTCGTCGCGCCGACGACCGACTGCTGGCCTGATGGACCGCGAACGAAAAGCGTCGCTCCCGTCGTTGTGGCGGGCGACACATCACCTACTGTCGGCGACATGCAGACAAAGGCAGCAATCCTGTGGGAAACCGACAAGCCATGGAGCGTCGAGGACATCGAACTCGACGACCCGGGTCCCGGCGAAGTGCGAGTGAAGCTCGCAGCGTCGGGCATGTGCCACTCCGACGAGCATCTCGTCACCGGTGACCTCCCGTTCGAACTCCCGATCATCGGTGGCCACGAGGGTGCCGGCGTCGTGGAAGAGGTCGGTGAAGGGGTCAGTTGGCTCGAAGTGGGCGACCACGTCGTGTTCGGGTTCATCCCGTCGTGCGGTCGATGCCACTCGTGCTCCACCGGCCACCAGAGCCTGTGTGACCTCGGCGCAGTCCTCGGAGTCGGACGTCAGATCGCCGACGGCACCTCACGCCACCACGCGCAGGGCAAGGATTTGAACCTGATGTGCCTGCTCGGCACCTTCGCCCACCAGACCGTGGTGAACGAGGCAAGCTGCATCAAGATCGAGAAGGACGTCCCCCTCGACAAGGCCTGCCTGCTCGGTTGCGGTGTGGTCACCGGCTGGGGCTCGGCGGTGTACGCCGGCGAGGTCACCCCGGGTGACGTCGTGGCGGTCGTCGGCGTGGGCGGCATCGGCGCCAGCGCCATCCAGGGTGCCAAGCTCGCCGGCGCCAAGCAGATCTGGGCGATCGACCCGGTCGAGTCCAAGCGTGAGAAGGCGATGGAGTTCGGCGCCACGCACACTGCGGCATCCATGGCCGAGGCGATGGAGCCGCTGCAGGAGAAGTCGCACGGCCTCATGGCGAACAAGGTCATCATGACGATGGGCGTGGGCCAGGGCGACCTGCTCATCGAAGCGCTCGCACTCACTGCGAAGCGTGGGCGCGTCGTGGTCACCAACATCCACCCGGCCGCTGAGATGTCGGCCAACGTCAGCCTGCTCGACCTCACACTCATGGAGAAGCAGGTCGTGGGTTCGCTGTTCGGTTCGGGCAACGCCCGCTCCGACATCCCCAAGCTGATCAATCTCTACCGCGACGGGTTGCTGGACCTCGACAACATGGTCACCAAGGAGTACACCCTCGACGGAGTGAACGACGGGTACGACGACATGCGTGCGGGCAAGAACATCCGCGGTGTCATGAAGTACACCTGATCGACCGCTGATCGATCGACTCCGTGTGAACGGCGTCCGGCTCCGGCCGGGCGCCGTTCGCCGTTTTCGGATCGGGTCGCATGGTGGCGAGATTCCTCCGAGGTGTCGCGCCGTGCGGTCGCCGACCCTCGGACCAAGAAAAGTCTTGGATCATGTGATCCACGGCACGTCGACGTGCGAACCACCCCGTGTCCTGTCCGACAAGGGGAAGCCGACATCACACGATGACCACGACCGAGAGCCAGACGAGCACACACCCAAGTGGGACGAAAGGGGTGTCTCGACGGGGGTTCATCGGGGCACTCGTCGTTGCACCGACACTCACCGCCGTGGTGATGAGCAGTGATGCTCACGCCGGGCTGCTGGACCCCATCACCGATCCGGTGGCCGACACACTCGGTGACTTGATCCCCGACCTCGGGTTGCCCGAAGCCGCAGACATCGTCGACCTCGGGGATCTACTGATCCTCTCCGACGCACCGTTCCGGTACAACATGCGCATCGAGGTCACCCCGGACAACCGGGTGTACTTCGAGCTCCCTCGACTCGAGAAGGGCCAGGGAATCTCGACCGCTGCCGCGTCGATCCTCGCCGACGAGATCGGTGCTCGCCTTGCCGACGTCGATGTCGAACTCTCCGATGCGCGGCTCGATCGGCCCTTCACCGTCACCGGGTCGTCGTCGAATGTGCGGGCGCTCTGGGAGCCGATACGGACGGTTGCCGCCGGGCTGCGTGCCCGCCTGGTCACCGCCGCCGCCAACCAGTGGGGTGCCGACCCGTTCTCCCTCGTTGCTCGCGACACCATGGTGGTGCACCCCGATGGCCGCACGTTGACGTTCGGTGAGCTCACCAATGCGGCGTCGCAGATCATCCAGATCACCACGAACGCCGCGCTGCGCGATCCGTCGGACTACACGATCATCGGCCGGCCGCAAGGTCGCATCGACGCCCGTGACATCGTCACCGGACAGGCCGAGTACGCCCTCGACCTGCAGGTGCCCGACGCCGACCCGACCGTCATCGCCCGAGCACCCGACATCGGCGGGACCGTCGCATCGTTCGACGCCACCGCCGCGCTCGCGATGCCCGGTGTGATCGCGGTCGCGCAGGTCTCGTCGGGTGTCGCCGTCGTCGCCCGCACGTACCACGAGGCCTTCCAAGGTCGTGACGCACTCGCCATCACCTGGAATCCCGGTCCGCTCGCGACCACGTCCGACGAAGACATCCGCAACACGCTCCGCTCGGCCGACGTGGAGCTCGTACCGTCCGGTGGCCTGTTCACCAAGACGATCGACGCGACGTTCGAGTTCCCCTACGTCGCCCACGCTCCGATGGAGGTCATGTCGGCGGTCGCCGACGTGCGTTCCGACTCCGCCGAGATCTGGTACGGATCCCAGACGCCGGTGATCGCGCTGCAGGCGGTCGCACTCGCCATCGGGCTCCCGCAGAGCAGCGTCACGCTGCACGTGCCGCGATCTGGCGGAGCGTTCGGACGGCGCCTCTTCTACGAGCCCGCCGTCGAGGCCGCCGAGATCAGCAAGGCCGTCGGCCAGCCGGTGAAGCTGATGTGGACCCGCAACGACGACACCCGTCACGGCCGCTTCCGACCGATGTCCATCAACCGGGTGCGAGCTCGCATGGTCGGGCGAAACGTCATCACCTTCGACCACCGGATGACCGCTGCCGAGCTCGACCTCGGACACGGGTTCGGCGAAATCCTCACCGCAGCGGCCGGCCAGACGCTTCCGGCCGGTTTCAGCCAGACGGCGTTCCACACGACCGTCAGTGTCCCCTACGACTTCGGCGTGGTCACCCAACTGCTCACCGAAGTGCCGATTCCGGTGCCGACCAGTTCGTGGCGCTCGATCTACTCGGGCACGGTCATCACGTCGAACGAGATCGTGGTCGATCGGATGGCTCGGCGACTGCGCAAGGACCCGGTGGCGTTCCGTCGGGACAAGTTGTCCGACGAACGTCCGATCGCCGTGCTCGATCGGGCAGCGGAGATGGCCGACTGGGGTCGCTCGATGCCGTCGGGTGTTGCGCTCGGTGTGGCGATCCACGTCGAGTACCGCTCCACCTGCGCGTACGTGGTGGAACTCGACACCAACCCCGAGATTCCTCGCGTCACCAACGTGTGGGTCGCTGTCGACGTCGGTCGTGCGATCAACCCGAAGGGCCTCGAAGCCCAGATGCAGGGCGTGGTGAGCGACGCCATCACCACCGTGCTGCGTGTCGGCAACCGTCTCGACGACGGACGTATCCGTGAGGGCAGTTATGGCGACTTCCTCTGGGCACGCATGGACCACACGCCGTTCGACGTGCAGGTCGACGTGATGCCCCCGACCACTGGCGAGCCCGGTGGAGCCGGCGAGCTCGGGTATCCCACCTGTGCCGCAGCCATCGTCAACGCATACACGCAGGCGACCGGGCAGGAACCGAACAGGTTCCCGATCTTCCGGCCCGATATCCCCGACTACTCGGAGGTCACAGGATGAACGTCCAGCCCGTCACCGTGAACGGAACGACCACCGACGTGGACGCACCCGACGACTTCCCGTCGCTGTATCTCATGCGTGATGTCATCGGCGTCACCGGCCCGAAATATGGCTGCGGCGTCGGCATCTGCGGCGCCTGTACGTCGCACCTCGACGGCGAGGCGTTCCGCCCGTGTGTCACGCCCGTGTCCGACACGGTCGGCAAGCAGATCACGACGATCGAAGGACTTGCGTCGCCCGACGGCACCTTGCATCCGGTGCAGCAGGCGTGGATCGACGAAGACGTCGCCCAGTGCGGTTTCTGCCAGCCGGGTCAGATCATGGCCGCCGTCGACCTCATCGCGAACAACCCCGACCCGTCGGACGCTGACATCGATCAGGCAATGCGCAACAACGTGTGCCGCTGCGGCACCTACCCGCGCATTCGCAAGGCGATCAAACGGGCTGCTGCGGCGATGCGCTGACCCGACCAGAATCATCGTGGAACGGTGTCCGCCAGGGGGTGGTGGCCTCCCGTTCCACGAGGGATTGGCGCTGCTCGGACCACGGTCGGGGCAGCGCCTCTTCTCGTTGCGGTGGCCCCGGATCGCAACTCGACAACTTCCGGTGAACGCCGACGTCGACGATGTGCGCCGCGCATGCCGGCGTCTACCGTTCCCGCCATGATCAACAGGTCACGCCGCTCGTTTCTCGTCGACCTCGGAGCGGCGGGCGTCGGCGTGGTGTTCCTCGGGGCGTGCGCAGGGTCGTCCGACGGTGCCAGCGAGGCGGACGTGTCCGACGGGACTGCGCCGGCCCCGGCCGATGCCGATCCTTCCGATGACGACGTGGACACCGCATCGTCCGACGTCGGGCTCCGACTCCAGCATGTGTCGCTGGGCTTCGTGTCCGCGTACGTGCTCGTGCGTGGCTCGGAAGCGGCGATCGTCGACACCGGCGGCAGTGACAGCCGGGATGCGATCCTCGAGGGGTTGTCAGCGTTGTCGGTCACGGGGGACATGGTTCGCCACGTGGTGCTCACCCACAACCACGGTGATCACATCGGCGGCCTATCCGGTCTGGAGGCCGACGTCACGAACGCGACCGTCCATGCCGGTGCTGCTGACATCGGATCGATCCGTACGTCGCTGCCACTGTCCGAACTCACCGACGGTGACGACGTGTTCGGCATGGGTGTGATCGGCACACCAGGTCACACGCCTGGCAGCATCTCGCTGTTCGATGTCGACTCGGGCATTCTCGTCGCCGGCGATGCGATCGGAGGCGACGGCAACGGCGGGCTCACCGGAGCGAATCCGGATTTCACGCCCGACATGGAAACTGCCACTGCGTCGGTCGCACGGCTGGCCGAGCTCGACGTCCGCCTGGCAGCGTTCGGCCACGGTGGCCCCCCGGTCGATGCCGACGCAATGGCCAAGCTCGCTGCCCTGGTCTGATCCGGCCCCCGGGTTTTCGGGTCTGACACCGAAGAACACACCCTGACGCCGCGGCGTGACGCTGGGATGACGCCGTGTTCCTAGGTTGACGAGCGGCGCTGGCCAGCCGGCCTGCGCGCAACCACCGGAGATGCCAGTGAAACTCATGAACCGCACCGCCCTCGCGTTGACCGCCCTGATGATCGCCGCCTGTGGTGGCGGCGCCGAGGAGATCTCGGTCGTTCCGGTCGACGCTTCCGACGAGCAGACCGGAGCGGACGCCGGCGAGTCGGGCGAGACCGACGGCAGCGACCTCGATCTGCCAGCTTCCGTCGTCGGATTCGACCGGGTGTGCGCCACCGGAATCGGGTTTGGTGACGCAGCCGAGTACGCCTCGGAAAATCCGGGCCCGCACCCGGTGGCACCGTTCCAGCGATCCGATCCTGACGATCCGTTCGCGACCGACATCAGATCGCTGCCGTCGGGATGGTCGGTGGATCCGGCTGCTGGCGTCGCTGCCGTGGAGTTGGTGTCGTGCGTCGATGTCGCCGAGCGGAGACCGACCGGGATCGTCTGCGATCTCGAAGGTGACGACGGTTCGACCAGTTCGCTCGAACTGGTCGACATGACCTTCTCGCTGACCGTCCACTCGGCGAACAGCGGTGAGGTGATCGGCGAGACGACGTTGGAGGCAGTCGACGAGACCTGTCCGTCGTTCACCTTCGTGGACGACGGACAGACCGAGTACGTCAACCTGCTCACCGAGAACCAGATCGTCAACGCGCTGAAGCCGTTCGTCTCCCCGGACGGTGCGGGCGGCGATCCGACCGAGCTTCCCCAGTTCGACGCCGAACTCTCTCGGGTCTGCGAAACACAGATCGGGTTCGGAGGCGCGACCGCACTGTCGAACGGCCCAGGCCCGCGACCGGTGATCCTGTTCCGGGAGAACAACGGCATCTTCATCGAGTCGAGCGCCGACCTGCCGGCGGGCTGGCGCATCGACGCCGATTTGGACTTCGACGACAACTCCGAACTCCAACCGCTCGAGATGATCGCATGCAGTGCGATCACTTCGCAGACACCGAACGGGATCGCATGTGATCTCGAAGGTGATGACGGTTCGATCACCACGCTGGCCCTCGTCGACGTCACCTACGAGCTCACCGTGTACGAGGCCACCTCAGCAGAGGTGATCGGCACCTCGGTGATCGAGGCAGCATCGGAGCGGTGCCCCACGATCGTGCTCGTGGACCAAGGCCAGACGGACTACTTGAACACGCCGTCAGCCGATCAATTCATCGTTGCGCTCGAACCGTTCGTGCTGCCGAGCTGACTGATCCCTCCAGCGAGAGATGTGCTCTGGTCGTGTCGCCCCTCCGGTCCTCACGGTGTCAGGACCCGAAGGACCGGAGGTGGTCGAACTACGTTTCCGACATGACCGCTGCCTCCACCGATCTGCACGCGCTCGTCGATCGGCTCGGTGCCGACGTGGTGGGGCGAACACGCGAGATCGAACTCACCGTCGCGGCGATCGCATGTGATCGCCACATCGTGATCGAGGGCCCGCCGGGAACCGGCAAATCGACGGTGCTGCGCTCGGTGGCCCGTGAGCTCGGGATCGGGTTCGAGTTCGTGGAGGGCAATGCCGAACTCACACCGGCACGGGTGGTCGGCCACTTCGACCCCGCCCGTGTGCTGAGCGAAGGGTACGACGCCGACGTCTTCGTGCCCGGACCGCTCGCCGCGGCGCTGCGCGACGGTTCCCTGCTCTACATCGAGGAACTCAACCGCGTCCCCGAAGAGACGCTGAACGTCCTCATCACCGTCATGAGTGAACGCGAGATCACCGTGCCGCGGCTCGGCCGCTTAGAGGCGGCACCCGGATTTCGACTGGTCGCGGCGATGAACCCGTTCGACGCGGTCGGCACGGCCCGGATCTCGGGAGCGGTCTACGACCGGATGTGTCGCATCGCCGTCGGCTACCAGTCGAGCGACGACGAAGCGATGATCGTTCGTCGTGCGGTCGCGCAGCGCACGGAAGCCGGGGGAGTGGACCAAGCATCGGCGGCGCTCGACCGGGTCGATCTGATCGTCGAACTCGTACGCGCCACCCGAGCGCACGGCGACATCAGAGTGGGTTCGTCGGTGCGCGGAGCGATCGACATGGTCTTCGTCGCTGCGTCGCTTGCCGAACTCCGCGGGGTCGACCCTGCGGCGTCGACGGTGTCGCTCGATGCGGCGCTCGTCGCGCTCTCGGGTCGAATTCGTGTGCGCGATGGCTCAACGCGTACGCCCGAGGAGATCATCACCGAACTCTGGAAATCGATCTTCGTCCCGAGGCTCGACGAGCAGGGTGGTGACGACGAGGGAAAAGCTGGAGCCCCGAGGGGGGCCACGAACTCCCACTGAAGACCCCGCCCGCCAAGGAGGGCGACGAAGCGGTCGATGAAGTCGCCACGGCGCGCAAGAAGACCACGGCCCGACGAGAACTCGCACAGCAGCCGCACTTCGACGAGGTGTCCCCCGACGTCGGAGAACTCGACGAACAGGCGGTGGAGGATCGACTGGCCGACGACCCCGACGAGATGCTGGCGATGCTCGCGGACCTGACCGGCGCGACCGACCCGGTGCTGCGAGATCTTGCTCGGCGCCTCGCTGGTCGGTTGTTCCTCGACATCGCTCGCCGCGGCCCGGCGCGACCGCGTGGCGTGGGGAAACTCTCGACGCAGCGCTACCGGCCCGACGGCGGTGATCTCGACATCGATGCGAGCCTCGACGCCGTGCTCTCAGCACGTGCCGTGGGTGCAGCGGTCGACGTCGACGATCTCCGCATCAGAGCCTGGTCCACACCCGGCACCGCGATCTGCCTGCTGGTCGATCGCAGCGGATCGATGGGCGGCGCACCGCTCGCCACGAATGCGGTCGCTGCGTCCGCGGTGGTGTGGCGCTCACCCGATGATTGTTCGGTTCTGTCGTTCGGTAAAGACGTCGTGGCGGTCGCCTCCCAGGACACGTTCGCGTCGAACGAGGTCGTGGTCGATTCCGTGCTCGCACTGCGCGGCTTCGGAACGACCGACATCGCCGGAGCGCTGATGGCGGCTCGTGATCAACTCGTCCGATCGAATGCCGGGAGGAAGGTGGCGGTGCTGTTGTCGGACTGTCGAGCAACGGTCGAGGGTGATGCCGTGGCTGCAGCCGCAGGACTCGACGAACTGGTGATCGTCGCCCCCGTCGGTGAATCCGACGATGCCGAGGAGCTCGCCCGAGCAACGGGTGCCCGCTTCACCACGGTGTCGGGCCCCTCCGATGTGGTGGCTGCATTGTCCCGGGTGCTGGACCGCTGACGGCGGGACGGGTCCGACGAACAACTTGACGCATGAATGCGTCAACGGACGGTCACGAGTCATGTCGAACTCGGACCATTCACCAGTTCGAGGCGCAGCGACCCGGAGATGATGGTGATCGACACGAATCAGACACTGGCCGGAGTTGCCGACAGTGAGCTCGCTGCGATCGTCCGATCGCTCGACGACGCCGTGATCAGTGAGTCCGTCGACGGGATCGTCACGACATGGAACCACGGCGCGACCCTCGTCTACGGGTACCCGCCAGCAGCGATGGTGGGTCGGTCCTCGATCACGTTGGTCCCGAGCGATGCCCGAGCCGAGGAGCACGATCGGCGCGAACGGATCACGGCCGGGGCAGCCGAGACCGGGTTCCGTTCGACGCGTGTTTGCGCCGACGGACAGCTGGTCGAGGTCGTGGTGTCGATGTCGCCGATTCGTGACGACGACGGAACGGTGATCGGAGTGGCATCGATCTCGCGCCGGGTGAGCACATCGGAACGAGATGACACCCGCTTCGCGTCCCTGCTCGAGGCGGCACCGGACGCGATCGTGTGTGTCGACGCCAGGGGCACGATCGTGACGGTCAACGCCCAGGTGATCGAGATGTTCGGCTACGAGCGCGAGGAACTGCTGGGCGCAGAACTCGAGATCCTCCTTCCGGAGGAGTTGAAGCATCGACACGTCGGCCTCCGATCGGACTACCTCGTCGATCCGCATGTTCGATCCATGGGAGCCGGGGTGTCGCTGCTCGGTCGGCGTCGCAACGGTTCGGTGTTTCCGATCGAGGTGAGTCTCGCTCCCGACACCACGGGCGACGAGACGGTCGTGATCGCTGCGGTGCGCGACATGACCGAGCAGCGTGCACTGGAACGGGAGGCGCGAGAAAACGAGCATCATCTCCGCCAGCTCGCCGAGAACGTCGACATCGTGTTTCTCGTGCGCCAGATCAACCCGCCGCGCGTCCTGTACGTGAGCCCGAATGCGCACGCCGTGCTCGGTCACGAACCGTCGGAATGGATGGATGGCCGCCACGCACTGACCGTTCACCCGCTCGATCGTGATCGGGTCGAACACGAGTACACCGCTGCGGTGGCTGCGGGCCAGGCGGCACGAGCCGAGTTCCGGCTGATCATGCCCGATGGTGCGATCCAATGGGTCCGGGCCGTGTCGACCCCCGTCGCGATTCCGAACGGGCAGCCGGAACGCAGCGTCGTCACGATCGATGACATCACCGAACGGGTGGCCGCGGACGAGGCGTTGCGGGTCGCAGAGCAGGTCGCTCGTGAGGCGAACGATGCGAAGAACCAGTTCCTGTCGCGGATGAGCCACGAGCTGAGGACACCACTCAACGCCGTCCTCGGGTTCGGTCAGTTGCTCGAGATGCGACTGACCGAAACCGCTGATGCCGATGCGATCCAACAGATCCTCCGGGGTGGCCGTCATCTGATGGATCTGATCGACGACGTTCTCGACATCTCCCGGATCGAGGCTGGTGAGACGTCGACAAGTATCGAGGTGGTCTCCGTCGATGCGCTGATCAACGAGGCGCTCCAGCTCATGGCGCCACTGGCCGGGAGCGCTGGCGTCACGCTGCAAGCAGCGCCGTCTGCGACGAAATACATGGTGCTGGCCGATCCGCAACGGTTGCGACAGATCCTCCTCAACCTGCTCTCGAACGCAGTGAAGTACAACCGGGCCCACGGAACGGTCTGGGTCGACTGCCAGGTCGTCGACGATCAGGTGAGCATCACCGTGCACGACGACGGCCCCGGAATCCCGGCCGAGATGCAGAGCCGCCTCTTCATGCCCTTCGACCGGCTCGGTGCCGAGTCGAGCGGCGTCGAAGGTGTCGGGCTCGGATTGGCGCTGACCCGCTCGCTCGCGGCGCTGATGGCCGGAACGGTCTCGGTCGAGTCGGAGCTTGGGCGAGGCTCGGCATTCAGCACCACCTTGCAGCTCGCTGACAGTCCTTCGACCGGCCTCGGTTCGGCCTCGCAGGAATCGAATTCGCAGGTGTTGGCGACATGAGCGGGCAGGCTGTGCGATGAGTGCTCCACTGGAGCTCTACGCCGGCATGCGGGTGCTCGTCGTCGACGACAACGACGGCAACGTCGCGTTCGTTCGCCAGCTGCTCGAACAGCAGGGACTGACGCGGATCCGCACGGAAACCGATTCCCGCGAGGTCGGGCGTCACCTGGTCGAACACCGACCCGACCTCGTCCTGCTCGACCTGCAGATGCCCCACGTCGATGGATTCGAAGTGCTCGCTCAGATCCGACGATTCGCAGCGGGCAGCTATCTGCCGGTGCTCGTGCTCACCGCCGACCACACGACGGCGTCGCGAAATCGTGCACTGGCCGAGGGAGCCCAGGATCTGCTCAGCAAACCGCTCGATGTGGTCGAGGCGACCCTGCGGATCGCGAATCTGCTGCAGACCCGTCAGCTTTACGCGACGTTGCACCGCGAGCGTGGCGCGACCGAGACCGGTCCCGACCGTTCGGTCGACGACCGCGCGAAGATCCTCGAGCGCGTTCGCAACGTGCTGCAGGAGACGGCGATCATGCCGGTGTTCCAGCCGGTCGTGGACCTCTCCACGCTCGAACCGGTCGGTCACGAGGGCCTCTCTCGGTTCGCCGACACGAGCCGGGGTGGCCCGGACCGCTGGTTCGCCGACGCGTTCGGGGTAGGACTGGGCGTCGAGATGGAATGGATGGCGGCCAAAGCGATGCTCGACTACTTCGATGTCGCAGCACCGGGAGCGTTCCTCGCGATCAACATGTCCCCGGCCACGATCATGCACCTCGGTGAGAATCACCTGTGCAGTACCGACCTGTGGCACCGCCTGGTCATCGAGATCACGGAGCACGTCCCCGTCGAGGACTATCGCGCCCTGCGGCGCGCGCTCGACGAGATGCGCGAGCACGGAACACGGCTGGCTGCTGACGACTTCGGTTCCGGCTATGCCGGCTTGCGACAACTCATCGGGCTGCAACCCGACATCATCAAGTTGGACATGAGTCTGGTGGCGGGCGTCGACCAGAACCATGGGCAGCATGCGCTCATCAGTGCGCTGGTGACCTTCGCCCATGACATCGGCGCCACGGTCGTCGCCGAAGGAATCGAGCAAACCGGCGAGCTCCAGGTCCTGCAACAACTCGGTGTCGACTACGGCCAGGGCTACCTGCTGGGGCGGCCCGCTGCCATCCCGCTCCGTGTGACGGTCTGATCGTTCCGATCGAGAACCAGTCGGCCGGATCGTCGGTTCGGTCGGCGCGGCTAGGAGGTGCAGGTGCGATTCGGGTCCGGGCGGACTCCGAACACGATGTCCTCGGCCTGGACCTCGGGGACTGCCTCGACCGGTACATCGCCGGTTTCGGGGACGGGCTCGGTCGTCACGGTGACCGTCGTGGTGGTGCTCACGTCGGGGTCGACGATCGGCACGGTGGTCGGCGGGACCGTGGACTCGGTACCCGTGATGTCGGTGAGGTCCTGCTCCGGAGCCTGGGCGAGGGTGACCTCACCGCGGAAGAGGCCGATCACCGCCTGCATGTTGTCGCCGCCGATGCGGGGTTCGAGGACGGCATTGCCCTGGATCGTCGCGTTCCTCGCCTGGATCTGATACGTGGTGATGGTCGACGGATCGGTGCTCTGCAACACGCCGGCGAATTCGAGGATCCGATCGGGGGTGAGCCCCTGATCGGTCACGATGTAGTCGCGGCTCACGTCGAGCAGCGCACGCACGACCGACGGTGAGAAGGCGTTGGCGAGCAGTTCGTCGGCGACGCGTCGGATGAAGTCCTGCTGTCGGCTGATCCGGCCGAGGTCGGAGGTGCCGTCTTGCTTCCACGTAAGGTCGACATCCTGGAACTCGAGCTTGCGTGAGCGCACGTAGGCGAGCGCATGCTCACCGCCGAAGGTGAAGCAGCCGGCCTCGGGCACGGCCAGGCCGGTGGCGCCATCACGCACCGGTGTGTCGAAGGGGACCGCCACGCCGCCGACCGAGTCGACGAGCTCCTTGAATGCACAGAAGTCCACCTGCACGAAGTGATCCGTCGAGATGCCGAAGTTCTGCTGGATCGTGTTGATCAGCCGTTGCGGGTCGTCGCGTCGGTAGGCCTCGTTGATGCGGCCCTTACTGGACCGGCCGTCGATCGTGACCCACAGGTCGCGAGGGAACGAGAGGATGGCCACCTGGTTGGTGACCGGATTGACCCGCCACATCATGATGGTGTCGCTGCGCTCCCCGGAGTTCTCCCGATCACCGAATGCTGGTGCGAATCGTGAATCGGGGTCGAAGCAGGCGTTGTTGTCGGCGCCGGTGATGAGGATGTTGCGGGCGTCCTGTCCGGTCGGCGGGAAGGTCTCGACCGGAATGTCGGGTTCGGATTCCGTTTCAAATTCTGATTCGCCGCCGTCGGCCTGTCGGGGGACGGTGGTGCCGGTGGTGGCCGACAGATCGTCGACCGACGCCGCCGATCCGACGCCGCCCGGTGCGATCGCGATGATCTGGCGGTTCTCCAACTGTTGCTGCGCGATCCAGACGATGCCGGCAGCAGCGAAGCTGACGACGGCCATGGTCGCTGCGGCAGCGATCAGGAGTTTCTGGGGCCAGCTCCGCCTGGGCTGGTGACGCTCGCCGTCGTCTTGGCTCACCGACATGAGGTCCCGACGATACCGGTCTGCTGGACGGCGACGCGGTCAGCCATCGGGAGTCGGAGCGATCACCACGTCACAGCCGAACGACCCGTCGGTGGACTCGACGACGACCACGTCGGCGATCGAACCCGCCGCGGCGAGGTCGAGGCGCCCGGCATGGAGCGCGGCATGCGTGCCGGACGGTGCCGAGATCGTGGCTCGCTCGACGGCGGCCCGTTGACTCACCTTGGCTTCGGACTTGGCGCGCCGGACGAGCGTGAGCGCATCGATGGTCGCATCGATCAATGCGGCATCACCGCCGAGCTGCGAGCCGGTCGGCCAGGCGGCGCAGTGGATGCTCTCCGGTTGCCACCAGCTCCAGACCTCTTCGGTGGCGAAGGGGAGGAAGGGGGCGAGGAGCCGTTGGATCGACGACAGTGCCTCGCGCAGCGCCCGCAGGGCCGAGCCGGTGTCGCCATCGGTCGATCCGTATGCCCGGTTCTTCACCAGTTCGACGTAGTTGTCGCAGAACCACCAGAAGAACGACTCGGTCCGCTCGAGGCCGCGCGCATAGTCGAACGCCTCGAAGCCGGTCGTCGACTCGGCGATCACCGCATCGAGTTTGGCCAGCATCGACCGATCGATCTCTTCGGTGACGACATCGGCGAGCGGCGTGGTCGAGTCGACGTCGCCGAACGACAGGACGAACTTGCTGACGTTGAGCAGCTTGTTGGCGAGCTTGCGGCCCACCTTCATCTGGTCTTCGCTGAACGTCGTGTCGACACCGGGCCGACCGGATGCCGCCCAGTAGCGGACTGCGTCGGTGCCGAACTGTTCGAGCATCCCCTCGGGTGTCTGTGCGTTGCCCGACGACTTGCCCATCTTCTTGCGATCGGGGTCGAGGATCCAGCCTGACAGTGCTGCGTGGCTCCACGGTGCCACCCCGAACTCGTGGTGGCTGCGGGTCATCGTGGAGAACAGCCAGGTGCGGATGATGTCGTGTCCCTGAGGGCGCATGTCGAACGGGAACACCCGGTCGAACAGATCGGCGTCGTCCTCCTCCCACAATCCGGCGATCTCGGGGGTGAGCGACGAGGTTGCCCACGTGTCGAAGATGTCCGGGTCGCCCGCGAAGCCGCCCGGCTGGTTGCGCTGGTCGGCACTGAAGCCCTCGGGGACGTCCGATGACGGGTCGACGGGCAGCCGCGATTCGTCGGGCAGGAGTGGCTCGTCGTAGCGCGGCTCGCCCGCGTCGTCGAGGCGGTACCAGACCGGAATGGGCACCCCGAAGAAACGCTGCCGCGACACGAGCCAGTCGCTGTTCAGCCCCTCGACCCAGTTCTCGTAACGATGGCGCATGTGGTCGGGATGCCAGGTGACATCGGCGCTGCGAGCGACGAGCGCGGCGCGCAGATCGGCGTCCTTGCCGCCGTTGCGGATGTACCACTGACGTGAGGTCACCACTTCGAGGGGTCGGTCGCCCTTCTCGTAGAACTTCACGTCGTGATCGATTTTGCGGATCTCACCCACGAGGGCGCCCGACTCGGTGAGCGCATCGACCACGACGCGCTGCGCCTGGTTCGGGTACTTCCCGATGAGCTCGGCGTATGCGGTGGCATCGACGCCCGGTGGCGTGTCGGGCAGGATGCGACCGTCGCGTCCGATGATCACCCGCAGGCCGAGGTCGAGTTCGCGCCACCAGGTGACGTCGGTGGTGTCACCGAACGTGCAGATCATCGCGATTCCGGTGCCCTTGTCGGGCTGTGCGAGTTCGTGCGCACGAACCTCGACCTCCTGTCCGTACAGCGGCACCGTCACGGTGGTGCCGAAGTGCGGCTGGAATCGTTCGTCGTCGGGGTGTGCCACCAGTGCCACGCATGCAGCGAGCAACTCGGGCCGCGTGGTGTCGATCTCGATCGATCCGGTGCCGTTGGTCTTGGCGAACGCGATCTTGTGGTATGCGCCGGGACGGTTGCGGTCGACGATCTCGGCCTGGGCGACGGCGGTGCGGAAGTCGATGTCCCACAGTGTCGGAGCTTCCTGGGTGTAGGCCTCGCCGCGTGCGACGTTGCGCAGGAACGCCCGCTGACCGATGCGCCGGCTGCGTTCGTCGATGGTCGCGTACTTGAGTGACCAGTCGACCGACAGCCCGAGGCGCCGGTAGAGCTGCTCGAACAGTTCCTCGTCGATCTCGACGAGTTCATCGCACAACTCGAGGAAGTTCGGTCGCGAGATCGGGATGGCCTGGTGCTTCTTGGGCGGATCGCCGCGGAACGGCGGCTCGAATCCCGCCTCGTAGGGAACGCTGGGGTCGCAGCGGACCCCGTAGTAGGCCTGTACCCGGCGTTCGGTCGGGAGGCCGTTGTCATCCCAGCCCATTGGATAGAAGACCTGCTTGCCGGCCATGCGCTGGTATCGGGCGATCAGGTCGGTGTGGGTGTAGCTGAACACGTGACCGACGTGCAGGGAACCACTGACGGTCGGCGGCGGGGTGTCGATCGAGAAGACGTTCTCCCGCATGGCCGTGGTGTCGAAGGAGTAGATGCCATCGGCGTCCCACTGGGCGGCCCAGCGGTCCTCGATGCCGTCCAACGACGGCTTGTCCGGGATGTTCGTCATAAGGCGTCGAGGCTAGCGACGCTCGTCAGCCGGGTGTGTCTGCCGGTGTCGGCTGAGCGATCGACGCATCGAAATCGTCCGCAGCCGGTGGTCGCAGCAGGATGTCGACGGCTTGCCAGGTCGTGTACGAGCTCGGGTAGAGCACCGGTGGGAGGACGAGGGCGCCGAGTCCGAGCGTGATGAACAGCGGGACCGGATCGAAGTCCGGCCAGTTGATGCCGACGACGATGCCGAGGGCGACGACGAGTGGACCCATGCAGATGATCGCCGCAACGGCGGCTGCGCCGAGTTCGTAGCCGACGTCGTCTCGGCGCCAGTTCAATCCGCAGGTCTGGCAGTGGTCGGCCTTCTTGGTCCAGCCGGTGAAGAATGCGCCCCGGCCGCCACACCAGGCGCACCGTCGGAACAGCCCGCGCAGCAACATCTTCGGGAGTGCAGGACGGCTCACGTTCGAATTTTACCGATGTCGCGACCGCTGTTGCTCGCATTTTCGAAACCGTCGTCGACGAGCACGGCGTCGTGTCCGGCACGATCGAGCAGCGATACGGCAATGCTCGCGCGGTATCCACTCTGGCAGTGGACGTGGACTCGACCCGCTGGGACGTCGTCGATGCGTGCGATCAACTCGTGGAGCGGAATGTGGACCGCCCCCTCCAGATGTGCGCTTGCATATTCCCCGTCGCGGCGAGTGTCGAGGATCGTCGCATCCGGCTGGTCGGCGAGATCGGCGAAGGTCTCGACGGCGTATGAGCTGCGGTCCGCATCGGGTGCCCAGGTGTCGAGCCCGCCGTGCGCTGCCCCGGTCGGGCGGTCGATACCGATCCGGACGAGTTGGCGTTGGGCCTCGGCGATCTCTCGGCTGTCGTCGGCGAGCAACGTGATGGGCATGCCCCATGGTGCGATCCATCCGACGTAGGTGGAGAAGTTGGTTCCCAACTCGACGCCGACGGTCCCGGCGAGATGGGATGCAGCGAACGCCCGGCGGCTGCGCAGGTCGACGACCCATTCGCCCCGGTGGATGCGGCGTGCGAGTTCGACCGGGTCGACGGCGGCCGGGGCGGAGAGGTCGATGGCACCTCCGCCCGCAACGTTCATCGGACCCATCTGTGCGTAGTACTTCGGGAATGCGTCGAGACCCGCGACGAGCTGCTCCACGAAACGGTCTTCGTCGGAGGCGGTGAGCGCGATGTTGACCGTGCGCTCGGTCGCCAGCGTCCCGTCGGACTCCTGGTCGCTCGACGCCGATGCGCAGAAGCTTCCGAACCCGTGGGTCGGGTACACGAGGGTCTCGCCCGGCAGCGTGTCGGCGAGTGTGTGCACCGAACGGAACTGGGCGCGAGTGAGTTCGTCGGTGACGTCCGGGCCGATGAGGTCGGTGCGACCGACCGTGCCGTAGAGCATCGATCCTCCCGTGAAGGCGGCCGGTGGTTCGTCTCCGCTGGTCACCACGTACGAGAGATGGTGCGGTGTGTGACCGGGCGTGTGGTGCACGGCGACGTTCATCGGGCCCACTGCGAACGTGTCCCCGTCGCGCACGGCGTGATGGTCGAAGCGGAGCGGCTCGTCAGCAGCGTGCAGATATCGGGCCCCGGTGACCCTGGCGAGTGTGAGGCCGCCGCTCACGTAGTCGTTGTGGACGTGGGTCTCGGCGACGTGGGTGATCTGGACGCCGGCGCGCTCGGCGAGTTCGAGGACTCGATCGATGTCGCGCTGCGGGTCGATGACGAGGCCGACCGAGTCTGCGTGGACGAGGTACGACCGGTCGCCGAGCGACGCGGTTTCGATGGTGATGACGTTCATGTCGATCCCTTTCAGTTGCCCGTCTCAAAGGTACGTACAAAAGGTGCAATACGCAACGCTTGCACCGGGGCGCCTCGCTTCGCGTCGCGCTCAGTCGCGTGCCGACGCGACCATCGATGGTGCGGATCCTCGGGTGAAGTGGGAGACGAAGCGGTATCGATCGCCCCGGATCAGCGTTGTGCGCCATTCGATCGGTGTGCCGTCGGCGGTTCCCAGTCGCTCGAGCGAGAAGGCGGCTTCACCGCGTCGCATCGTCAAGAGCTCACGCTCCTCGGGGCGGGGGAGGACCGGGGCGATGCGTTCCCATCCGGCATCGGGTGACACACCCACGCGTTTCGCGAGTTCCGCGTACAGCGCCGTTCGTTCGAAGTCGCTGTCGAGGAGCGGTCGGGCCAGGTCCATCGGGAGCCAGGACCGATCGAGCGCAAGGGGCTCGTCGTCGGCGTAGCGGATGCGTTCGAGGAAGAGCAGCAGCGTGTCGGGCTCGAGCCCGAGCTGCTCGGCCACGGTGGGGTCGACCGCTTCGCCCAGTTCGAGGACCCGGCTGCGCTGTGTGGTCCCGGCGGACTCCACCGACTGGAACAGGCTGTACAGCGCGCCCAGCGGCTGCTCGAACTCTCGGCGGTTCACCACGGTCCCGCGTCCGCGTTCGCGGCGCAGGATGCCCGATGAGTTCAGATGACGAATCGCCTCCCGAACGGTGTGGCGACTGACGTCGTACTCGTTGACGAGTTCGTTGTCGGTGGGGAACCGGTCGTCGAACTCTGAGGCGTCGAGTCGTTTCCTGAGGTCCGCCTCGAGTTGCGCCCACAGGGGCATCGGGCTGTCTCTGTCGAGGGTCACGGGACTCCTTGTGCGCGTGGCGGCCTGATCGGGGGTTGGTCCGGACTACCAGACACTACACCGAGCCCGGCGTGGTCGTTCGAGGGGTCGCGCCGGCCGTCATCGTCGGCGGAGTGCACCGGCGCTCGTGTTGCGCGGCAGCTCAGTCGAAGCCGACGTCGTCGATGCATGCGACGATCACGTCGCGCCGCGCCGCGTACCCCGTCCCCGTGAGATGCAGACCGTCGGAGCCGAGCCACTGCGGATTGGCCGCAGCGTTCGAGGCCCAGCCACACACGGCGAGAGACGGTTCCCGGGCAGCGGATTCGAGCAGGATCGCGTTGAATTCCGCAGCAGCGTTCCCGAACCGCGGCGCGGACAGGTCGACCCACACGACGATGGCGTCGGGGGACGCACGCTCCACCTGGCGCACGATGCCGTCGATCGCTCGCCGCCACGAATCGCGGGCAACGCCGCCGACGATGTCGTTGGTGCCGAGCGCAACGACCACGACATCGGTGTCCGACACGACGTCGGCTCGTCTCACGAGGACGTCGAGACCGTCCGCGAGGTTGAAACCGATCGACGTGCTGGTCCACATCGAACGCCCTCCCGAGGCGATCAGCTCCTGGATCGGCGGTCCCACCTGGAATCGGTCATCGGTGAGACCCACGCTGAGGCTGTCGCCGATCAAGCCGGTCGTCTGCACCGTGCGAGGCGGCGTCGGTGGATCGAGGCGCGTCGCACGGGCACAACAGATTGCCGCACGATCGTTCACCTGGTCGACGGCCCCCGCCGAGGTACCCGACAGGGAGAGCGAGGCGAGCATGGCGGCTGCCAGTATCGAGGTGCGCAGCATGGTGGCGTTCATCGTCGAGCTTGCACCTGCACCATCAGGGTCACTGGAAGGTGACGAGCATCGGCCGGGGTTCGTTGTCGAGGGTCTCCAGTGGTGTGGGCGTCGGGGTGTCCTCGTCGTAGAAGTTCTTCCACCCGGTGAGGGCGTTCGGTGGGAGGTCGGCGACCATGCGTGCCCAGGATCCACGTTTCAGAGCGAGTGACCCGAATCCGTCCATGTGCATCACGATCTGGCAGTTCGCCGTGCCCGGGATGTCGGGCTTGTTGGTGATCATCGTCGTTCGGAACTGGTGGAGGACGACCATCTTCGGCGGCAGGTTCTTGCGCCTGATCAATTCATCGAGCCACGCAACGGTGGCATTGACCTCGACGGCGTCGACCGTCCCGACTCGACCGCCGCCGGGTCGCCCGGATGAGACCCGCCACTCGGGGTCGAGTGCCAGTGACACGTGGGGGAACGAGAGCACCGCCTCGTTCTCCTGTGCCTGCTGGAGGAACGTCGAACGGCCGCTCTGCAGGTCGAAGATGACGTGGATGCCGTTGCGCTGGGCCGCCTCGATCAGTGGCAGGAACTTCTCGGCGCCGAACTCGTTGGAGTAGTCGCCGTCGGACCCGGGGAACGCCGATGCGACCGACCCGATGATCTCGAAGGTCGGCACCACGGGACGACCGAGACCTGCGTAGTCGGCGGCGACACGTCGGGCGCGAGCGACGGTTTCGTCGACCCCTTGCTCGCCGAGGACCCCGAGGACCGGCGAACCGGGGTGGCCGTAGATCGACACGTAGAGGTTGCCGAGTGCGAAACCGCCGGGTGGAACGGCCTCTGGCGGATCGACGCGAACGGGTCGCTCCGATGCGCGTGCGCCGCGGTCGACCGGTGACTCCAACGCCTGACCCACGAGCCCCGCTCCGAATACCCCCATCCCGGCCGCAGCTCCTCCGAGGATGAGCCGTCGCCGACCGATCTTCGGAGTCGACTCGTCTGCCTCGGGAGGTGTGTCGGGGGTCATGACCATCCAACGGTAGGCGTTGCAGCCGTTCGACGTCGCTCGCGGCAGAGATGACCGGGTCGATCGGCCTTCGTCGTCGTGACCCTGCGTCGTAGGATCGAGACGTGCTGAATCTGTACGACACCGCTGCTCGATCCGTGCGCGAACTCGCGTTACGCGAACCCGGCCGGGTGTCGATCTACCTGTGTGGCCCGACCGTGTACGGCCCCGCACACCTCGGTCACGGGCGGGCGACCCTCACCTACGACATCTTGCGGAGATACCTCGAATGGACGGGTCTGGATGTTCGGCTGGTGTCGAACATCACCGACATCGAGGACAAGATCGTCGAGCGCGCCACCCGCGAGGGTCGGCCCTGGAAGGACATCACCACGAAGTGCGAGACGATGTGGTTCCGAGCGATGGACGGGATCGGCGTGCAGCGCCCGACCGACATCCCACGGGCGACCGAGTACGTCGACCAGATGGTCGAACTGATCGGGCAACTCGTCGCCGACGACGCTGCGTACGTCACCGACGACGGCGTGTACATGGACGTGGAGTCGGTCGACGACTACGGCGCGCTGGCATTCCAGTCGCTCGATGAGATGCGTGCGGGCGGTGGCGACCGAGAAGTGAAGGGGGCGGCCCAGAAGCGACACCCCGCCGACTTCGTGCTGTGGAAGTTCAAGGCCGACGAGCCGACCGAGAGCGACCCGGCATGGCCGTCGCCGTGGGGTGCGGGCCGGCCCGGCTGGCACAGCGAGTGCGTCGTGATGAGCCTGGGTCTGCTCGGCGAGGGCTTCGACCTGCACTGCGGTGGTCAGGATCTGCGCTTCCCGCACCACGAGAATGAACGTGCGCAGGCCGTGGCGCTCGGCAAGACCTTCGCCAACCACTGGATGCACAACGGATTCGTCGTCGATGCCGAAGGCGAGAAGATGTCGAAGTCGATCGGCAACGTGTCGAACCTGCTCGACCTGATCGAGCACTACGACCCCCGCGCCTATCGGCTCGTGCTGCTGCAGTCGCATTACCGCAGCCCGGTGAAGCTCGGTCAGTCGATGATCGACGCGGCGGTGAACGCGCTCGCAGGGCTCGACTCGTTCGCCCGGCGCGCAGCCGGCGTCGAAGCCGTCGCGGCAGACCCTGCCGTCCTCGAGGCATTCCGTGCGGCGATGGACGACGACCTCGACACCCCGCGGGCGATGGCGCTCGTGTTCGACACGGTGCGAGCGGCGAACGCGCTGATCGACACGCAGGACGCAGCGGTGGGTCCGCTGGTGTCGGCGGTACTCGAGGTGTGCTCGGCGGTCGGATTGGAACTGGGTGCCGCGGGCGACGACGTGTCCGACGACGTGAGCGCGAAGGCTGCCGCGCTCGACAAGGCTCGCGCCGACAAGGACTTCGCCGCCGCCGACGCGCTGCGTGCCGAACTCCAAGCCGATGGATGGACCGTCGAGACCACGAAGGACGGCACCTCCGTGCATCGTTGATCCGGTCTCGAAGAAGTCGGCGCCACGATGTCGAGGTTCGGGTCGATCCACAGTGATGTGAATGTTCGATTTATGACGTGGCGTCCGCTCGCTCGGGTCAGAGGGCGAAGGTGACCCGGTTGTTCGCCCGGGTCACTTCGTGGTGGCGGTAGCCCGTCGGCGTGAGTGCGCCGAGTTCCTCGACGCCGACGTGGTCGTTCGCCGACACGATGAGCTCGGGGCGGTCCCAGCCGGCCATCCAGACCCGGACGTAGACCATGTCGGCGTAGCCGGAGTGGGCGGGGATGCCGTTGCGGTCCTGCACGAGCCAGGCGTCATCGAGGAAGCTCGCGGCGAACGGCGCGGTCCGTCGAGCGGTCCGGGAGACCGGTTCGACGGAGATGTCGGTACGCCAGGTCTGGACGTTCTCGACGGCGAGGATCTCGCCGTCGGGTGAGGCGAGCGTGGTCCAGACGGCGCCGGGGTCGGCGTTGCCGATGTTGTTGATGCGGACGTAATAGGGCACCGCCTTGCGGCCCCGGTACCAACGGTTGACTTCGGGGATCGCGTCGTAGCCCGCCACGTAGTCGGGCAACGGTTGGAACGAGATGTTGCACCACCAACCGAGACAGGGGAGCGGGATGCTCGGCACCGTCGAGATCGTCGGCAGCTTGAAGTCGTCCACGACGATCGGCGCCGGGGCGGGCGGCTTCTCGGCGAAGCGGTCGGGCGACTGGGCTGACGCAACGGAGCCGATGGCGAGTGACGTGGTGAGGATCCCGGCTGCTGCGGCGAGCAGGCCGAGGCGGCCGGTGATCGAACGGGTGGGGCGGAGTTGGTTGCTCATGTCAGTCCAGAGCACGCACCGGACGGGTTCTTGCACTTTGTCGGGGTAGATCGCTGCGTCATCGCCCTGTCGCGAGTCGCGAACGGGTGGACAGCGGGGTTACCGTCCGGTAACTTGGAGGTCATGACAGATTTCTCCATGGCATTGAACGAGGACCAACTGACCCTGCAGAAGTGGGTGCACGGCTTCGCCGAAGACGTCGTCCGCCCCGCAGGTGAGGAGTGGGACGAGAAGGAAGAGTTTCCCTACCCGATCGTGGAACAGGCCAAGGAGATCGGCCTGTACGGCTGGGAGTTCATGGCTGAGGCCATGTTCAACGATCCGACCGGTCTCTCGATGCCGATCGCGATCGAGGAGCTGTTCTGGGGCGACGCCGGTATCGGTATGGCCATCATGGGGTCGGGTCTCGCAGCTGCGGGCATCGCGTCGTCGGCCACGCCCGAGCAGATGATGGAGTGGGTGCCGCAGTGCTACGAGAACGCCGACAACGGCAAGCTCGCACTCGGTGCGTTCTGCGCATCCGAGCCCGACGCAGGTTCTGACGTCGGCGGCTACCGCACGTCGGCTGTCTACGACGAGAAGAACGACGAGTGGGTGCTCAACGGCACCAAGGCGTGGATCACCAACGGTGGGATCTCCGACATCCACGTGGTGGTGGCGGTCGTCGACCCTGAGCTCGGCTCGAAGGGTCACGCATCGTTCGTGGTGCCGCCGAACACCAAGGGCCTGTCACAGGGTCAGAAATACAAGAAGCACGGCATCCGTGCCAGCCACACCGCTGAAGTCGTGCTGGAGGACTGCCGGGTTCCGGGCCGTTGCCTGCTGGGTGGCAAGGAGAAGCTCGACGAGCGTATCGCCCGTGTGAAGCGCGGCGAGAAGGGCAACGCTCAGGCCGCCATGCAGACCTTCGAGGCGACTCGCCCCGCCGTGGGCGCACAGGCGCTCGGTGTGGCACGTGCTGCGCTCGAGTACTCGATCGAGTACGCCAAGGAGCGCCATGCGTTCGGCAAGCCGATCATCATGAACCAGTCGATCGCATTCATGCTCGCCGACATGGCCACCGAGGTGGAGGCATGCCGCGGCATGATCTACCGGGCGGCCTGGCTCGGCAAGAACGGTTCGTTCCAGAACGCCGAGGGTTCCATGGCCAAGCTGAAGGCCGGCCGCACCGCCACCTGGGTCACCGAGCGTGCCATCCAGATCCTCGGCGGCTACGGATACACCCGTGAGTACCCGGTCGAGCGTTGGCACCGTGATGCGAAGATCCACGACATCTTCGAAGGCACCGAGCAGATCCAGCAGCTCGTCATCAGCCGGGCGATATCAGGCCTGCGTATCGTGTGATTTTGAGGCGATGGCCGATCAGCGATTTCGGTCGCTGATCGGCCATCCCTCGTTTCATCCCTCGTGATTTTTACTGGCGGACTGTGACACCCCTGGCGTACTGCCGTCTGCATGGCGACGATCCGCGAGAAGAATCCGGGCGTGTGGGAGGTTCGGGTCTTCACGGGCACCGACGCCCGTGGTAAGCCAACGCAGACCTCGCGGACCGTGCGAGGCGGCAAGCGCGACGCGCAGCGAATGGCCGCCTCGTTGGAGGTGGGCCCCGGCAGCGCCTCACCTGCCGGTCGCAACGTCGAAGACGTGGTCGACGCCTGGATCGACCAGAACCTCGACACGTGGGCGCCGTCATCGTCTCGTGACCAGCAGAGTCGGGTGCGTTCGATCAAACAGGACAAGATCGCGACGACGCCGATCGCGCAGTTGTCGATCGCCGACGTCGAGCGGTGGCACACTCGCTTGCGTCGAGCCGGCATGCAGGATGCTGGCATCCGCAACCAGCACGGCGCGCTGAGCGCCGCGTTCGGTCAGGCCCTTCGGTGGGGGTGGGTCAGCCAGAACGTCGTGGCGATGGCGCAGCGCAAGACGACCAAGAAGCAGCCCAGGGGAGTGATGTCGCTCGGGGACGTCCGTGCGGCGATCGCTGCTGCAGCTGAGTTCGACCCGGCCGCCGCATTGGCGTTGCGACTCGCCGCGATGACGGGTGCGCGCCGTGCCGAGTTGGCTGCGCTGAAATGGACGGATGTCGATGACGACGGGATGCTCACGATCGACTCGGCGATCGAGGTGATTCGTCATCCCGGTGCGCCGCGGGAGTTGCGTGACGCGCCGACCAAGACTGGCAACGCTCGAACGATGACGCTCGATTCCGACACGCTGAACGCGATATGGGAATTGCGTCGTGAGCGTGAGCCCTATGGCCCATGGATGTTCGGTGTCGGTCCCGACCTCGTCCCGCCGGACCACATCGGGTGGTGGTGGACGCGAGCGCGCAAGAACTCGGGCATCGCCATGAAGTGGCGCCTCCACGATCTGCGTCACTGGTCGGCGACGGTCTCGATCGGTCAAGGCCACGACGTCCGCACCGTCGCCGGTCGCCTTGGCCACTCGAACCCGGCCATGACACTCCGCGTCTACGCCCACGCGTTCGCTGCCGCCGACCAAGCGCTTGCGGCTGGCCTGGGCGATCTGCTTCGCGGAGGGGACGAGTGAGTGAGACGTACCTCGTCTACGTCGACGACAGTGGTGACAACGACTACCGGCTCTACAGCGCAGTGTTCATCAACATTCGCAACTGGTCGTCGTGTCTGGGCACCTGGTTGGCGTTTCGACGCCGGTTGGAAGCTGAGTATGAAATCCCGTTGCTGTACGAGATCCACGCGGGCAAGTTCTTCGCCGGGCGTGGGCGTCCGTCGATCAATCCAGAACATCCGGTCAACACCGATCGTCGGCTTCGTCGAGCGATCGGAACCCAGGGGCTCGAATTGATCGGTGGACTCGACAACGTTCGAACGCTCACGGTCGCACGAGAAGGCAACTCGGTCCGACCGGCGTACGACGGGCTGCTCGACGAAGTTCAAACGGTGCTCATCGAACAGGACGCGTTCGGGATCTTGATCGTTGATGGCGAGGATACGGACGTGACCTACTGGGCAGCGCACCGCGACTTGAAGTTGGCTGACCGGCGAGTGGTGGAGGATCCGTGGATGCAGGCGTCGCACGCCAGCCAACTGGTGCAGATCGCCGATCTCGTCGCGTACGCAGCCCACCAGCACATCACCCGCCCCGCAGGTCGAGCTGAAATGGCGGACTGGTATCTCGACCACATCACGCAGACGGCCCACGCCGATGACATTCCGGACGGAATCGTTTGGCTGGAAAAGTGAAGAATCCCGGCCCGGGGGCCGGGATTCTTCGAGATCGAGCAAGACCCGCTGATCCTCGTACGAGGGGCAGACCCTGCAAATCTGAGTATACGACTTGGCCCGGATGTGCGCAACGGGCCAGCCAGGTGCAACGCGCATGAGCCCCGGCTCCCACAATCACCTTGCGGTGTCGCTGGCTCCTCCGAGGCTCTACTTCACAGAGCTCAAGACGCCCTGTGCAACCTTCATTATGCCGACGTCGGTGCCGAGCCACAAGAGTCCGCGCTTTCGTTCCACCAGTACACGCCATCTATCGAACTGACGCGCAGTCGTCGCAACGCTTGGACGAGCGACCACCCGTCGTCGCCGGCACTGTGGTCGTCGAAAGGCATTCCGGGCAGGTCACGACTTTGAGCGTCTGGAGTCCGATTCCGGTTGCCTCGATCGTGTCGCCGGCACGGGACGCAGCGAAGGTCTCCGCGCCGAGAACCGGGATGCCGTATTGCCGTGCCTTCTTTGCCTTCCCCGAATTGGAAGCAGAGTCCGCGGCAACAAGCAGATCGATCTTCTTGGAGATGCCATTTGCGACCGACATGCCGAGTTGCTCGGCGTGCGCCACGAGTGCCGAGCGCTCGATGGTCGGATGGTCCCCTGTGAACACGACGGAGACGTCACGGTCGAGGCAGAGCGATGTTCCAACGGAGCGAAGCTGATGGGTGCGGGTCTCGACGACTTGCTGGTCGACGCCGAGCGCTGCTGCGACACGGACCAAGGTCTCGTATTCGTCGGCGGTGACAACGTCGTCGGCCACGGCGGCATCGATCAATTCGTTGACGAATCGCCGGTGGGCTTGAGCAATGTGGGCCTCGTTGAGATCGAGCGCAATTGCGAGCGCTTCGAGTTGTTGTCGTTCAGCTGGGTCGAGGTGTAGATCCCCGACGGCACGACCGACGAGTTCGAGGTAGGCGAGCGTCTCGACAGCGACGCCGGAGTGCGTGAGCCGAGCTGCGAGATAGGCGATGAGCGGGGGATCGGGCAGTTCGACCTGGGCAGTGTCTTCTCGCCGCAACACTCGCCCGAGTCGAGGAAGACTTATCGAGAGGGCGGTTGGCCCGCCGACGTCGCACAGGTCGGAGACGGCGCGAACGAGGTGCGCGGTGGCGGTGGCATCGACCAGTGATCGGTGAGCTCCGTCGAGCGGGATGCCGTGTGCCGCACATGCCTCGGCAAGTCGAGCGCCAGTTGCGCGCAGCGTGTCGATGCCGGCTTCGGCTGAAACAGTCGCTCCCACCCGCTCGAACTCTGCGTTGAGCATGCGATGATCGAACGGCAGGTTGTGCGCAGCCAGGCACGCCCCTTCGAGCCGAACGGCCACGTCGCCAGCGACGTCGGCGAAGGTCGGAGCGGATGCGACCATCGAAGCCGTGATCCCGTGGATGTGAGTTGCACTCACGTCGCGTTCTGGCTGAACGAGTGTGTCGAAGACGTCGACAATGTCGCCATCGAGCGACAATGTCACGATCGAGATCTCGACGATCCGATCGGAGTTGTACAACCCGGTCGTCTCGGTGTCGATCACCACCACTCGGTCCGCGCCGCCTGCACATCGGTGAAGTCCCGCCATGGGCGCGATCATGGCAGAGGCAGAGCGTGCGGACTTGACGTTCTTGGCAGCGATGAACGCTGGGGTCTACTCGAACAGGACGCAAGCGCCGTGAGGCCAACCGTGCTTCAGGGGCAACACAGGAGTTGGAGCCAGTCTCTGGCTGCACACCCATCACCGTGAGGCAACGAGAGGATCTCGGCAGGAGCCAGCCGTGTCCTGATATCGAGGACATGCCCGTACGTGTGATGTTGGTCACAGGTGAAGGGTCGGTTGGTGTTCGCTGATGTCCGTCGGAATCCGGTGGTGTGCGTTGGTGCCAGATCGTCCGGAATTCCGATAAACACTGGGCTTGCGGGGTGAATGGCATGGGTGTACTTCTGATGGTCCATGTCGTCGCTGGAGCAGTTCACTGAGTCGGAGGAGCACTCGCTCCTCACGATGCGCGAGGCCACCCAGATCCTGCGCATCGGCCGCACGCTCGGCTACCAGCTCGCTCATGAGTACTTGAATTCGGGTGGTACATCCGGGCTGCCGGTCATCCGGTTCAGCAAGGAGTGCCTCCGGGTTCCGCGCTGGGCACTGATCGAACTCGTGACGACCGGCCGGGTCGTGCGGCTGCGCGATGCGGAGGCACCCGTCGAGGGGGCCTCCGTTGCACGCTGACCCGATCCGCCGTTCAATCGTTCTCGGTCCACGAGCACACGAGCTGCGCGCCCACGTCGGCTCGTCGGCGTGGGTCGTGCTCGAAGAGATGATGCAACGCTCGACCGGCGACGGCGATCTGGTCGTGGCCCAGGTGTCGATCCGTTCACTGGCTGCTTCGCTCGGCCTTGCGAAGGACACCATCGCTCGTGCTGTTCGCCGCCTCCGCACTCTTGGGGTCATCGTGGCGGCTCAGGCTCGCTCCGAGTCCGGCGCCTTCGAGGCCGGCTCGTATCGCCTCGCCGTTCCGGTCGCCTGTCTCTCGGTCGTCTGCTCCTCGCGGTCCTTGGTCGCGCCGTCCGCTGCTCGTCCGTCGTTGGCTGGCCGCTCGTCCGGCCAGCTCTCGCTGCTCTCCGAGGTCTGAGAGCTCCTGCTGTGTTCGTCCGCCGCTCCGCTCCTCGCTTTTTGTTCAGACAGGTGCCCGAGCGGGATCGGGTGGGTTCATGATCCGGGTGACGACGTTGTGTGCGTCGGGGGCGGGTGCGTCGGCCGAGTACTACACCGGCTATCTGACCAAGGCCGATGGTGAGTCGCCGGGTGTGTGGATGGGGTCCCAGGCCCCGGGGCTCGGGTTGTCGGGTGAGGTGACGACCGAGGCGCTCGGATCACTCCTTTCCGGTCATCACCCGTTGACCGGTGAGCAGTTGGGTCGAGCGTTGGCGGATCGGGTCGACAAGCATGGCCACACGGTCAAGGCAGTGGCCGGATACGACGCGACGTTGTCAGCACCGAAGTCGGTGTCGGTGCTGTGGGGCTTGACCGGTGACGATGGCTGGGCGCAATGCCACGACGTTGCGGTCAACGCAGTGGTCGAGATGCTCGAGAAGTACGGCTCGACGACCCGCATCCGGTCGAATGGGACACGGCTCCACCCCGAGACCCAGGGCCTCTCGGTGGGCGTGTTCCGGCAGTCGACGAGCCGCGCTGACGATCCGCAGTTGCACACCCACGTGGTGATCTCGTCGAAGGTGCAGACGTCTGATGGCCGCTGGTATGCGCTTGATGCGTTGACCTTGAAGAAGTACCAGCAGGCGTTCGGATACCTGTACCAGTCGGTTCTACGCGCAGAGGTCACTGATCGGTACGGGGCGGTGTTCGGTCCCATCGTGAACGGCCAGGCCGAGATCGCCGGTGTCGCCCCCGAGCTGTTGGATCAGTTCTCGAAGCGGGCCCGTGAGGTCGGGTTCGAGATGAACGACAAGCTCGCCGACTTCCATGACCGCGAAGGTCGCGACCCGACCACGTTCGAGTATTCCGCGATGGAACGCGAAGCTGCCGTCGATACCCGCTCCAAGAAGACGGGAGCGGGTGTGTCCGAGTTGCGGACACGGTGGGCGGACGAAGCGACCCGTGTCGGCGCCGACGCGACCGCACTCATCGATTCGGTCGTCGACGCCGCCCGGCAACGTCCGATCGAACCGTCGCCGCTGGCGGTATCGGACGTGATCGAGCAGTTGGCGGAGAAGAAGTCGACGTGGAACCGGATGGATGTGTTGCGCACGATCTGTGACACCGTCACCGCGCAACCCGGACACGACGGCGCAAGCTGGGCAATCGCACTGGACGAGGCGGTCGGCACGGTGCTCGCCTCGTGTATCGACCTCGACCCGGAAATAGGCCACACGCTGCGCCGATCGTGTGACGGCCGGTCGCTGTACATC
>Ga0307981_1000493_pt1 | contig 38870 bp, 20 predicted proteins | sample OrgLakmetagen987_FD_201849 | JGI IMG/M metagenome (GOLD analysis project Ga0307981, IMG submission 201849) | Saline water microbial communities from Organic Lake, Antarctica - #987 | ecosystem: Environmental > Aquatic > Non-marine Saline and Alkaline > Saline | place: Antarctica: Organic Lake... | reverse complement strand
GCCCGTCAACGGCTGACCTTCAGCCGACTTGCCAACCATCCAAATTCGTGGAACCTGATAATACTTGTCGTAGGTAATGGACAGATCGTACGTTCTGACCTTCATCAAGTTATCCTCGCCGTCCTTGTCTCCTGTATCAGCAGCAGGAAGTGCCGCCGCGTCGTCTTGAGTTACATTTTCGTCTTCAAAGTCCGTCATGTCGGCGTACTCGTCGTCCGCGTCCTCTTGTTCCACGGCCGTATCTGCAGTCGTCGCAGCGTCAAGAGGAAGCACCACTTCTCCCGTCTCGTCCAGAATATCAAATTCGTCCTCCAATAACGTTGTCTGTTCCGTCTGCGACACCAAACGACTCACGAGCCAATCGCTCTCTTCGTCCTCACCCGCTTGCAAGTCCATTTGCTGCTCCATGCAAGCCACGCGATTCCGACACGGCACGTGGCGCGTAATCAAGTACTGCTTATCGGGGGGCAAAAATGGCTTGGCCTTTTTTGGATCGCCCGCCTCCCAGCTCCACGTGGGCGCTCGGAAGACGAGCTCGTCCCCGGCCGAGACGAATTCTTGCGGCGTCAGGACGCCCTTTTCCAGAAACTGGGACGTTTTCAAGGTCGGGTAGGCCCATTCGCGTGCCGCGCGAAGGTAACCAATGGTCGTCATGGCGTTGGCGTCTGGTGCAGTGGCGTCGCCGTCTCCTCTTTTGGTGGCAGACATTGTGCGCGGCTGTTCGGGTTCGGGAAAGGTGTGTATGTCGAGTCAATCAGAATCAATCGATCAATCAATCAGAAATCAATCCAAATGAGAACTTTTTGCCAAACTTGTAAAAGTAAGCTCGGTGAAAACTGCCTTTTGTTGATTCCCTTTCACTTTATACAGTATCAACGTTGCTGTAATGTCGGGACGATCTGGAAGGTGCAGCAAGGGCAGATACGGGTGCGTGGTATGGTGTCAATGTTCCGAGACGTATGAATCGAATCTCTTTTGTGCCATTAGAGTAGTCTACCGTATTACTGCACTGTCATCGTCGCCGTTGTCGTGGAAACGGGAAATCCGGAATTATGGCGCCAACTTTGAAACGAAACGAGGGTAGGGTTCGCGCAAAACGCCTTTTTAGGACGACCAACAATTTCAGAATATATATTCACCAGCGACGGCGACGGCCAACTACTGCGTAGCGACGACCCGAATAATACCGCAGTCGCAAGGCATCGCATCATCACCTATCACTATTGCACTGCCATGGACCCCTCGCAACCTCCACACAATGGTCAGAGTTTGAGTGGTGGTGGTGGTGGTGGTGGTAATAGTAGTACTGGAATCCCGACCAAGCTGTCAGCTGACGAAATGAGGCAACGACGCCTCGCGGCTCTGGGCAGCACCAGCACCAGCACTGCGGATTCGATTCCCATTGCTACTGCGTCTGCTACTGCAACTGACACTGCAGTACGACCACCTTCTAGTAGCATCAGCAGCACTAATACTAGCACTAGTCCCGCGAAAAAGTCGGCTGCCCGCGTGGTGGGCTTTGCGCCCCAAAGCGTGGTGATTTCGTCCTCCAACAGCAACGCAACCCGCGGTTGGCCCGATCCACCCGATGCCGAACTGCGAGCTGCGCTGGCCCTGTCCATGGAATCTTCTACTACTACCGCTACTACTGATAATAATAATAACAATAATAACGTCGCAGTAGACGAGCCTCCTCCGATTGTTGATTATACCCAGCACTTGGCAGTTTGGTACCAGAGTGCAGCGCCCTTTGACGTCTTGGCGTTTCATCAAGTCATGTGGGATACTTCCTTGACCACGGACAGTGACAAGCTCCGATGGGTCGGTCAAGCCATTAACGTGCGTGTCGACGACGACGCTGATAGGACGACGACACCTGCAACAACAACTAGCACGTCAACGGACGTGATCATGGCAATGTCTACAGAACCTCACCATGCTGCTACGAGCCATGGTAACAACATGTTGGAGGCCGTGGCGGAGTCGCATTTGCCATGGGGACTCCTACAGCAACACGGAGGTCCGTGTGGTGTCATGGCGGCCGTGCAAGCCGAAATGTTGCGGCTTTTGGTCTTTGGCCCGCGGCGGTGCGCACCAGAGCATGTTTTGGATTATCCAGTGGTACCGCTCGTCGTGGTCACGATGGAGAATACAGCTAGCAGTATTACAGCCCATGATACCATTCGACAAGCCTTGGGAAAATCCATTGCCTTGGTCCTGGCGAGAGCAGCCTTGACGCCACCCGTGACGGGTGACGCCGATGGCTCGGAACGAAGAGCCGTTGTGCGTCTGGTACTGCCCACCAGACGACACGAAAATAGCGCCGTACTATCCTTTCAGGACCTTGAAGCTGGCACGGCAGCCTTGTCGTGGCAAGACTTGGAACCGTGGTCGACAGCTGCTGCTGCTGCTGCTACGTCCAGCTCTACTGCGAGTGCCGCACTCACTGTGTATACCGTTGGCTTGCCGGAAGCTGCACCTGCCACGGCGGGTCCCAAACGACAAAAAACGAACGAATCGCAAGAAGCATTGCATGCGAGAATACTGCGGCTGGCCCGTGCCGTGAGCGCATTTCTCTTGCAACCGTCGCCCGTTAGTAGTAGCAGCAACGATGGTTCATCCACGACAGCAGCGACACCGCTGGATAGCTTTCGACGACCCGGTGGAGTCTTGTTACTCGTCATGTCGTTGGTGGCGTCGCGGGGGAAGCAAGTGATTGAACGAGAGTTTGATGATCCTACCGGGACCAAGCTGACATCGCAGTTTGGACATTGCGCGCAAGAACTCATGAATCTGCTCTTGACGGGCCAAGCCGTTTCCAATGTCTTTGACAATACGCTCACTCCGGCGGGCACAGTGTGCCGTGGTATTCAGAGTCAACCCATGATTGGGTACCTGACGCAACTAGAGTCGATGCGGTATTGCGAGGTGGGGAGTTACTACAAGTCGCCGCGATTTCCAATTTGGGTTGTCGGATCGGCGAGTCACTTTACCGTTCTCTTTGGCGAGGCCGCTGCTCTGACCGAAAGCAAGAGTGACATGTTGTTAGATCAATGTCGTAGAGCTTTCAAGGGAGTAGAAGGGGGTGAGGAAAATGGCTTTATTTCGACGGTTCAGCTTGGAGCCGTCCTGAAATCACTCGACCTGAATGTTGGTGGTGATCACGCAGTTCAGACTCTGGCGGCCTCGTTGGAGGTTAGCGGAGCTGGCATCATTTTGTGGGATGAGTTTTGGAAGGTCACGAGCCGTCTCATGACGGGAGCAACACTTGAGACTGTGTTGCAAGATGATGACGATGAACTACCGCCCTTGCTGTTGGGTGAGTCGTTGCTGGGTGACTCTGGTGAAACTGCTAGTGGTGATAGAAAACCTGCGCCAGTGGCTGCGGCTGCGCCTTCGGCTGCTACTTCTAGCAGCAATTCCATGCTCGAGTCTGACGAAGAAATGGCCAGACGACTCGCGGCTGAGTGGGGGTCAGAGGAAGTGCAAGTTGTTGGGGGAACCGGTATAAATGCCTTGTACGAGGCCGCTCGAGCTGCGAGTCCAATGGAAGTCGAGCCGTCGGTCGGGCTTAGTGACGAAGAGCTTGCTCGGAGGCTCCAAGCTGAATGGGACGCGGAAATTCCGGGAGCTTCAAGCAGTGTTGGCGCCGTCAATGGTTCCCCCCTTGCGTTAGGTTCGGATGCGGGAGATGGTGGTGCTCCGTTCCCAGCAACGCCACCTCGTGGGAGGTACGACGAAGATTCAAAACCGCAGGCAAAGGCGTCATCAGCGGATGCTTTGCATGCCCTCGACTTTGAAAAGTACGGGGACTCCTTTCAGCTTTTTCACTACAATGGCCTTCGAGGAGGCGTTCTCACTCCCTTTCGCGTCACAAGACTCAGTGCGGAAGAAGCAGTTGGTGCAAGTATCGCTCTGAATCGAGGCAATCACTCTTCGTTGCATGGATCGGGAGGTTCAGATGGAGACCTGGAGGATGTGGTAAGAACGAAGTTCCCGTCCTGCATGGTGAATTGGCTTGGCAAGTCTCCGCCGTACATTGACTAATAGCACCTATAACATGCCGAAAAAATTGTTACTTCCCGTGTCGTTAGATTTAGAGTAGTGCGTTACGAGTGTCTTCCAGCTTCTTCATGATTTCGCCGACTGTCCGATCCAACCCTTCAGCGATTTTGCTCTTCTCCTCGTGGCTTAGCGAGTTGAAAGCATCGCACAATTCGCCATCGACCACGTGAATTGCGGGCGCATAGTAAGACCTGTACGATTGTGGGTCGCGTCCCGTTGGTCGAGGGGCGTCCGTTCGCAGTGAAGCTTCAAGTTGAGAAAAGAACTCAACATCTTCACGAGATGTAAAGGGAACAAGAGCACCAATCCTGCCAGAGACTGTGACGTAAATCAAGGATTCTGCACCGCCAGCTACTAGCGATGAGCGACTCATGCTGGTAACAACTTCTCCGACATAATACTGGCAGAGAAGCTCGAGCCTCGGCGTGGCGTCGTCTCTCGAGGCATCCCACAGAGCTCGTTGGCCGCTAAAATCAATAGCACCAGTGTCGGCGCTCCTTGGCAAACGAAGAACTGAAATGTTTCCAAACTTATCACCGACAGCGACTGTGTTCAAGTCCAGCAGTTCTTGACAAACAATCGGACGTGGACTTGGATCACTCGCGATCAAACCCAATCGATTGGACGCAGCATCGTACTTGACAATTTGAATCGACTGCATCATGTCGCCCACGAAGGCTCGGTCTCCGACCGTCTGAATGGCCTTGACGTAGGTTGGAAGTCCACGTAACTCGCATTTACGCAGAAGTTGGCGCTTTCCCATTTCGTATAGCCTCAAAGTTTTACCTATTCCAACCAGCAAGCGGCCCTGGAAGTGCGCAAGAGCAAATACTGGCCCATCGTCTACGGCCGCCGTCCGATGTAGAAGCTGAAGACGGTCACCGTTCACGATACGGTACAGAACAATGTGGCTTGAAGTGTACTTGAGAGGATGCAGCGTCATACCAGTTACCGTGCCCACTGCAAGGAGAGGTTCGCCGCCTTTGGAATGAAAGCGGACCGACGTACAACAAAGAGCTGCCTCGTTACGACCCATCTCCAGGCAGTCGAGCGTAGCGCAGGCGTTTGAAGGATCAAGGAGTCGGACGCAAGATCCCCAGTGTCCTGGACCAGGTGGGATGGGACCACGGATCGGAGTCCGGCGGGCTTCTTTCTCCTCTGCATCTTCGCCGTCCTCTTCCTCGTCGTTCATTTCTTTCGTGACTCCTTCGTCGTCACTACCTTCGTCCATATCCATGGCATCGCCTTCTCCTTTCCCGGCTCCTTTCTTGCCTACCTTTCCTTCCCCGGTGGAATCAAAGCCCATGCCAGTCTTCTCTTCCAAGCTGTAATCGTTGTAATCACTCTCAACGACAGCAAGGACAACCTTACGCTCTTCAGTATTAGTGGTTGTGGACATCAAAGTCATTTGGCGAGGAGTGTAACGAAGGTCAACCTTGTTTGTGTTGAAGGCCTCGTCGTCTCCTCCGTCCACGCCGACACTGTCAACTGACAGAATACGCAACGTTTTCCCAGCGGTTGCAACAACACCTTCACGAACTGCGTCAGAGCTGAAAGAGCAGCCATGGTCCAATGGAGCGTAAGAGAGAGGCGCCATGATATGTTTGCCAGAAGCACCGTCTCGACGACTGATCCAAGGACGAGAAGAAAGAAGCAGCGCGGCAGAGCTAGATTCGAGGCTGATTCTCGACACTGATACCGGTCTCGCGCCAAGGAAACGACGTGTTGGACTCGTTCCGATGCTACCGGTAACAGGATCTACGCTTGCGCGCAAAGAGCTACCATCGTCGAGTCCAATAACAAGGGTGAGGTCGGAGTTACCCGTTGCGTTGTCCGAATTGGTCATCATCTGCAAGGCGACAGAGTGCGGTCTAGACTTCAAGGCCGTACTGCTTCGCTGTGACAACAAATTACCTGGTTCGAGACTAACAACCCGTACCGTCTGGTCACGGCACCCAACAACGGCGAATAAACTTCGACTACGACCGTTCGGAATGGTACCCACGTCTAGACAGCAAACGTCCGCCCCCATATCGCTCGTAGTCTTTTCCGTCAGGTTACCACTCATGGGGTCGAGCTCAAAATAGATAACTTCTCCACCAGCGAGTGCAATAATAACCTGAGATTCGTTTGCACTTGCGCACTCGATGCGCTTCAAACCAGGGCAGTGCCACTGCTTTGCCTGTCCTTTCTGGATTTGACGGACGCCAGAAGGATGAACCTGGCAGAGGGCGCCGTCGTTTCCTAGGGCAGAGCACGCCAATGTAGGTGCGTTTGTGAGAAAGCCAGATTCCTTTCCAACCTCTTCCACGGTTTCACCTACACTGAGAACTAGTGTAGCGTCAGCAAAGCTAACGACAATGTATTGATCGTTGCGAACACCGGCAACAGCAGCTTCGGCGGAGTTGTCGGCAATGGTGAAAATACCACCCGGAATTCCTGGAAGATCACTCACCGCTAGCTCGGTAACAGAAGCACCGTGACGCAGGATACGAATGGCGCTCTGTGGTCCAGAGCCGGTCAATGTGTAGATCTGGGGACTAACTTCGTTGCCAGCAAGCTCACCAACCATAATGTTCGTGGTCGGTGAAGGGTTGTCCATTGTGAAGATTTTGCGGAGATTCTTGAGGACAGTCGGGTCAAAGCTCCGCGCCAGCTTAGTCGCATTGGCCGTCGTCAGAAAGCTAGTTTCATTCTTTTCTTCCGATTCTAGAAAGGCTTTCTGCGTTTCCTCGCTGCTGCTTGTCGTTGCATCCGGCAAGTCAATGCGCTCGAACTGGTACAAGTTATGATCCCCAAATTCAGCTGCCGCAAAGAGCATTCCGAGCTTACTCACATTGAGAGAGTTGGCGACCGGGAGAGTATCCAAAAGTGCGACTTCCATGCTCGTAACTTTCGTCTTGTCAGCAGAGTCCACCTGCAATGTGACCTTATAGACGTCGCCTAGTTCATTCTGGGCAAGGGCAAAGAACTTGGACTTCTTTTGACGATGCAAGGTGATCTTGGTAATCAAAATACCCTTTTCATTCGGGTGGAGCTTTCGACGAGGAATAGCAGCAACAACTCTGGTGAACTTTTTGTCTGTATCCATATCGTCGTCGTCAGATCGACCAATCGTTTCGTGCATGTACTCAATCCAATCTTCTCCACCGACTAGCACACCGCCAGGTCCATCTACTCCACCGGGAATGGCTGCGAGGCAACACGCGGTACGGTGTGTCGTTGTAGCCCATCGACGACTGACATGATTGAGTCCAAGGTCTAGCTCGTAGTAAGCCAGCTGCTTTTCTACCTCGTCCAGAGGCTCGGGTGCAGAGTCTTCCGTATCGGGATACTGAAGTTCGAGCGTCGCAAAAATGGGATTATCGTAACCATTATCGAGACCGACGGTGTCAAACGTAAGAGTACGAGTGCGGTGCGCTTCGAGAGGACTCGCAATCGTCGGAGTTCCAGTCGCATCTCGGTTGAGAACGTAAACTAGCTTGCGCTTCTCAATGGCCGACACCATTACGGCACGTCCCTTGGGATCGGCCGCCAGATACTGCCCCGGAGTCGATCTTCGGCATCCAGTCTTTCCAAAGGTAGTACAATGGATAATCTTGCACACGCCGTTTTCGAAATCCAAAACAGAAAGAGCGCCCCCGTCCCCGCCCACTGCCAAGACATCTCGCTTCTCTCCAGTAAAGCGAATCACTGAACAAGATCGCAAGATACTCCGAGTTTCCACACGCGCAATTAACTTCAAAAACGTCCTTTGATCTTCTTCATCGTCTTCGGTTTGCACAATCCGCTGTACCTCGAGCGTTCCACCTGCTCGCAAAAAGACAATCTCGTGTCGACCAGCCGCTGTAAACTCTCCCGTGACGGACGTGATGATTGCCGATGCTGGTTTCAAGCGCACGTCCATCAACTTCATTGCCACCGCCTGAACTGGGATCGCCTCCTCCGTGTTCTTAGCTCCAGCGTTGGGTGCCATGATAATGGTGATGGTGTTAACGTGTAACGGTTCAATCAATACAACACCGCTGCAATTCCCATGCCGAGAAGAGGGTTTGATGGTCGGAGGGAAGATCTTGCCGAGTCATTGTTGTCGATAAACGTTTGATCTCCACAATATTGAATTCGTGATTCTCGATCCCGAAAGAACGTGCGATGCGCGATGCGCGTTGCGAACCAAGAGGTCCCGGTCAAAGATGACAGGAAGGTCAATGGGACTACAGCCAATCAAAGAGCAGTATTTTGACACCAACCACGTCAGAAAAATCAAGATTCGTCTTCAGGGCGACCTCGTACCCGAAGCAGCCCACCTATGAATGTAGAAATGCTCTGTCGTTGGATGTCGGAGAAGCCTACTTTGTTTAGCCAAACTACTTCAATTGTTCAATTCGCTTTCCCGCTTCGCGAAATATAGTAAGTATTTTTCGAAGATTTCCGAATTCTGCTATGGGTTCGTCAAGGTCCTAACTTCTGCCGCTTGGCCGGCAGCATTTCTGTATAGTGAAAAAAGACGCAGTACGTCGTCTGCCACCCGTAGTGGAACGACGCAGCAAACAGCAAACCCCTGCGTCTGTGTGGTCTTTTTAAAGTTCTCGCTCTTTCATAATTCGCTTGTAGCATCATATTTCCAAATTCGCACCTACTGTAACACCAAACACTTTTGGAATTCACAATGGTAGCTCCTACTTCTATACCCTTCTCTTCGGGCCTCTCCTCGCAAAGGAACCAAGCCGCTCGACACCTGTCCGATAAGAAAGGAAGGGTGTTGGCTGGATTTGGACACAAGAGCCAAAAACCGAACAAGGCGGAAGTGTCCAGTAGTGGCCTTCGCACTTCTATTGGCAAGGATAATGAAGAAAACACCACCAGAACACTGTCCTCGGATGGTTCGGAACAAAGACCCAGAGCCTCGACGCAGGCAGCCAGTGCCTCCTTCATTCGGTCACGATTCCTAAATCGTCTAGGCATCTCCAAGGCGGCCAAACACCACATGGATCCTTCTTCTTCAAGACTCAAGGCTTCATCCAGAGTACAAGTACTCTCTGAATCTTACGAAGAAACCCTCAAGGCCGATTATGGCAAGCTGGACGACGCTGTGGATGAATCTATCGTCTCGTTCCAAATGTCTATCACATTATCCTCTGAGAGATCTATGCTCTCTTCCCAGGAGTCCATGTCTTCTTCGATAGACCGTGGCGTATCGTTCGACGGAACCGTTACGGTTCACCCGATTCCTGCTCGTACCGCGTACTCGGATCGCATTCGCAAAACAATGTGGACATCGCCGACGCAGATGCACGAAAATCTCACCCGAAATTGCGTTGAGTTTGCAGCCGAGGGCTGGGACTGGCGGCAGGTCGCCACCGACGAAGATATGGTTTCGTATGCTGGTGAACTCATTCACCCCGTCCACTTTGCCTCCCAGTGCAGTATGCGCAACCAATTCTTGCAAGTCATGTCCCACCGAAGCCAGCACTAGAGCGCAAGCACTTCCTTTGATACAAGACGCTGTGTATTGACCCCCACTTCGGCACGTTCCCTAGATGCCAAAGCCGCCGGAACAAGCAAGATAGAGACGCGCCCCACCTGTACCAATGTGCGCGTCAGCTTTTCCCCATCTACCTTACCCTCTCTTTTACAAGAATGTCTTCTTTTTTCTGCGTCTAATTATGCGTTAGTCTACTAAGTCAATACCAAACGAGTACCCATCTATCATATACCCTTACAGTACCGGTATCTTCCTACCGTATTCAATGTATTCTGTTGAGAGCAGCAGTTATGGTTGTTGAGAGCCCTACTGTGTTGAGTAAATGGTAATGCTTATGATTCTACGATGAATCTTATTCCCTCTAAAGGCGCCGTTGTAGCTACTTGAGAGGCGAACCGAGAGATGCTCACAAGCATTAGAAATTCCTCTTGAGACTCACTCGTAATAGTTGAACTCAAATAAATCGCATTATCGTTCACCCATCTCCTCTTCTACTTCTTGGACCTCTCATGGTCAAGAAACGTTCCTTGTCTGTACAACGTAGACGTGCGAATCGTCTCGTGCGACAACGTATCGGACCGACGAATAGGTAACGGTAATCCTGCGAAAGCCATCCATGCCCTGAAGATTCCCTGTTTCCACCAGCATTTGAAAGAGAATGGAAGCATCGTGCGGGGAGAGCTGACCGCGTACAATGTGGCCTTGGAGATCCAGCACCGCGCTAGCGAGCTGCCCTTGGACCGGTGAGGATTCGAGATCCAACGCGGGGGCTGCTGCTTCCATGACTGGCTTAGGGTCGGCTTGTTTAGAGGTAACAGGGTCAACCGTCAACAAATAAAGACAGGCTTTGTCCCTCGACCCTCGATCCTCGACCCTCTCGATCACAACCGCACCTGGAGCGAACGAAACGGACGAGAAGATCGCGTCCGTCAGCAGGTAGAGCCGGTAATCATCTTCGCTTACACATAGGTTAAATATATCGCAGGAAAGTCTATACTTATAGTAAGAAAGTGAAGTCACGGAACTCGCTTGTTAACTTGAAAACGCTCAGATAAGCCCTCAAGCTGCGTGGAACCTCGTAGAAAATCTACCAGAAGCGACGTAGGTCCCTACCAGCGAAATGTTGGGACCTTGTCCGCTCACAAAACGCAGCAGCAAACGAACGGGCAGCAAGGAGCAAAAGCAAGCTGCAAGGTACACTTGTTGGACTTGTGTTGACTTGTTTGCTTCGATTTGAGGTTCATTGAGTCTTATTAAGCTTGTTTGGTTGCTATTAACATGAAAGGGCGGCAGCTTCCTCTCGGGAGCGGTGCCATGCGCGAATCCTCAACGTCGGATACTGAAAAGACCCCGGATGCCTCGGAGCAAGACACGAACGCACTTGTAGCAAATCGTGAGACCCCACCAGAACAGCCTCCGTACTATGCCTTGGGTATATCAAATAGTGCTAAGGAGGATTCCCCAAAGCATCCTATACAAGATTCTGTGAAAAATGATGTGATATCTGACAAGTTGGCCTCCGCTAACGGCGAGGACACCACTAACACAGAGTCCACGATTGTGAATGGAGCTAATCATTCTGCAGGGCAGCCAAAAGGTGTTGCGGAAACTTCCGGTAATGGATCAGCAAAAAAAATAAGCCTAAAATTAAATCAAGACCCACCGGTGGAAATAAAACCAAAATTTCAAGATGGTGACAAGCCTCCCCTTGTTGCAGTTGAACAAGATGGGAGGCACTCCACCGTGAAGGTTATTTTGGAAGGTCTACCCTTCTACCCAGTCCGAAAAGCAAGGCGGAAGTCTCTCGATGGTACACTTTTGCCATTGGGCCAAGATGGGAATCAATACTACTGCCAAGTGTGTGGAGAATTTGGTAACGTGGTCTGCTGTGATGGGTGCCCCCGTGTGTATCATCAAGAATGCGTCCCGCTTGGAAGCCCGCCTCGAAAGTCGTTGGACAACGACGACGATCCGTGGTACTGTCCAGAATGCATTGGTAAGAAAGGACGTCGCCAGTCGCGACGTGCGTCGGAAAAGGGGGATCGTCGCTCCAGCATGCAACGATGTGTCGACTGTCAAGAGAATCGTGGTGATCTTTCTCTGAAACCCTGTGGAGAGTGCGGCAACTACGTGCATTTTCCATCGTGTGTTGAAGATAGCAACGACTCTGAGCGAGTGCTATGTTCTACCTGTCGTGCCGTTGACGCGCTTACGAAAGAAGAGGACGATATTCACGAAAGTACCGAACGGAGTCTCGATGCTGCTGGCGCTATGGAGAGTGAAGGATCCGGTGACGTGGAGAAAGATGAGGTCAATGAGGTAGATGCATCCCCTACAGGAGACAAGAACGTCAACAGAGATGGTATGGGCGCCAAGAAGAGGGGTCGGCCGAAGCGAAAACGAGCTAGTTCTCTCTCTGTCGACGTAGATGGATCGGACAAGAAATCCAAAAAGAAGAAGAAGGACAAAAAGACAAAGCGAAAGCGTTCCCGGGCTGACTCAATCAGCGAAGAGTTACCGTCCAGACAAGTAAGTGAGGTTAGTCTGGTGAATGAGCTAAGTCCACAAGCTCGACGCAGAGCGGTGGGTCTTGCGCAAGCAACCCCTGCGTTCTACTTTTATCTGGGCGAGAATAGGTGGAAGATCGAACGAGTGCTTGCCCGAAAGCATCGGACATTCAATCGTTTACCCAAGGGTGATGAAAGGAACGAGTTGGTTGCTAAGGAGGCTGCACTCTGGTGGGTAAAGCTGCGTCCCACGGACCACCGACGCTACATGAATATGTCGATGCGTGACTTTGAGAATAGTATATTGGAGTGGAAAGAGGGAAAGAACCTCCAAGACTTGATGATTGCTCCAGAGAATGAAGGTGAAGTCGACATCGTAGCAGATGAACCATCGGGGGACGTATCGGTAGAAGACGAGCGACTGATGTTAGAGCGACACGAGAGGCTTTACCTGGGTACCTCTGTTGGAAGCAAACCGTTCAAGCCGGAACCCGACGAAAGCTACAATAGAGTTCTGCTTGACCTTCTTCACGACGCCAGATTTCACCCACTTCCAATGTTCAATGCCCAACGAAATGAGGCTGACGTTCCATCGGAAGAGCAGAATAGCAAGATTACGATTCCGTATTTTGACGTTCATGGACCGATCTCAACAAGCGTAGGAGACGAATGTGTTGGGTGCGCTAGGGGGTGGACGCATTACTGCCCGGTTCTTCAACGCCGCATTCCGTTTATTGAACACCGTGCGAAGCTTCAGCCTCCTCTAAGTTCCCTTATGGCGACACGTGTAGGCCTTGGACTGCGGCCGCGGTTGGAAAGGACGGAAACGCCTGAACAAGTAGAAAATGGTGGCGTCAAGGACAAACTGTTCGCATGGGACGAGACGAGTGAGATTCAAGAGTTAAAGAATCTCCCTGTTGTACCGAGCAGCAGTGTCGACGCGCCGAGTGAGCGAGCCGATGATATTGTGCAATTTATTGAAGAGGCGATGGCTATGAAAGTCCCTGAACCACCTACACCCAGTCCTCATGATGACGGTTCTACTACCAGTCCCAAGGCATCTGGTGGCAGAATGCAACCAACTCACAGACGAATAGAAGGGATTTCTAGTCGCACCGATACCAGTCAGAAACCTGTATTCAATAAATGTGGTCGTTGTCGAACCATTATTGATAACGACACTGGCTGCGTACAATGCAGGCGAGCGCAGCTTGTCATTAATATGTCGAAACGCCAACCTGGTGTCTCTTCAAAGGCGAAAGGGGAAGGCGATAACAAGCTTCTTAAGGTCCACACTGCCATGTTGGGTCGCGTCCAAATGAAAGAAGGTAGTGGTGACACTCAGTTGCCTGGAGACCAGGCAGTCAGCAACGCGATTATGAAAACGAGATGGACGCCCTGCGCTATTCTCCCGCCCCAAAGCTTTGCTACCCCTTCGAAGCGGGAGTATCACGATTACGATGAAGAAACAGAAGGTTCGGAAGAAAGCTCTCAGCAAAGCCTTGTCTCAAAAGACGAGGTTTTGGTTTTGAATCCCACGGAGGAAGAGAGGTTTGCTATGGCTGCTCTAGACGCAGTCGACATTGGGCAAGAACAAGATGAGTATTCAGAGGAAGTTGACGGAAAACGCCCTCGCTCCAAGCGTCTGAAAGCAGTAGCAAGTCAAACAGGGCGCAAGGAGACCTGGGCTGCATCTGATCGGCAAAAGCTTTTCGAGCAACACAAGAGAGAAGCTAGCGAGCTGCACAAACGGACAACGTCAATTGCATGCTGCGGAATTTTGCTCGCTCTTATGCGACGCGATCCATTGTTGCTGTTTGCGGAACCTGTGACAGCCGAGGGATACGCTACCATCGTGAAGAACCCTATTGACTTTGGCAAGATTCGATCCAACGTTCTCGGGGGAACATATCAAACATTGGGTGTATTCACGTCAGATGCGTGGCTACTATGCGAGAACGCGTTGGCGTATAACCCTCCAGGATCCATTTACTTCAAGACAGCAAAGGAGCTCCACGAAATCCTTGCAGTCATGCAGAAACGATCGAGTGACTGGATGCGTGCTATCAAAGATGCACATGCAAGCTTCTTACTGAGTGTGCAGGCTCAGAAAAGAAATGCTGGCTCGATGACTGAGGATGAAGCTGATACCAATTCGATTGACGAGGATCCGTTCTCTGCGTTGCGAAAGAGATGGCCCGGAGCAGTTGACATGCTTGAAGATGGTGATTGGCTCCGGGCCCAAGTTGAGGCTGACTTTATGAGAACAAAAGAAAACGAGCCTGCTTATTACGGGAGTTTGGCCGTCCGCCGCGTCGCTGCTGCTGCAGAGGCTTCCTTGGCGCCATACACCGACGCTGGAGGCATTCATAGTGTTGTAGCAAAGCGAAGTCACATCGAAGATAACGCCCTTCGTCGCGCAGTCGATGTAAAGGTGGCCCAACATGATCAGCCTCCCCAGCTAAAAGACGTCACAACTTGGAGGGAAGAATCTGTTGTCAGGTTCATGCGTAAGGTACAAAGCCGTCGATTAGAACGTCGAATTGTATCTGGGAACGGGTGTGCTCGGTGTGATGGACTTTCCTTAGACCAAGAAATGAAGGCTGCAATGAATGGCGATGCTGTTCACTGGGGTAAATCTAGAAAGAAAGGAGAGTCGGATCTTCCCAGAGTTGATGCTTCTCGTGTTGATTTGACCACCGGGCTCGCGAGCGGCAACGCTCGAGAGCAAATTGAGAAGCGCCAAGGTATTAGCTTCGAAGCAGCTTGCGAAACTGTTAACGATGCATGCGTCTCCGTTCGTGGGAGCAGAATTCACGGGTGGGGCTTGTATGCGGATCAGCCATTCGGCAAAGGTGCCGTTGTTGCCGAATATATTGGCGAGTACGTTGGAAACCCGGTTGCGGATGCTCGAGAGAAGCATTATCGAGAACAGCGGATCCAAGACTATCAGTTCCGTCTGGACGACAAAAATGTTATCGATGCGACAATGAAGGGTGGTCTCGGGCGATACATTAACCACAACTGCAGTCCGAATTGTGTCGCCAAGATCATTCCTGGTGAGGCATCCACCGATACTCATTTGAAACGTGTCATTATCATCGCACAACGTGACATTGATTTCAATGAAGAAATCACGTATGATTATCAGTTCCCTCTGGAGTTGAACTTGGCTGCCCGTGTTCCTTGCAGCTGTCAGTCTGAAGCGTGTCGCGGCTTTATGAACTGGGACTTACCCGAGAAAGGATCCAACAATCGTGCCCTGTTGGTCCAGAAACGCGGTGCCAACATGCGTGATCGCATTCGCAGACTTGGTCGTCCTTTGAAAAGAGATGATGCATAAAATAATAGTAATACCACTCTACCACAAGTCTTCTACCCTACTGATCTACTGGAATACGTGCCGAGATTCCAATCAAGCGCAAAGCTTGAAACTGTTGCTAATAAATAAGGAGGGATATCGTTAAAGAGAAAAGCGCATTTGAGTCTCCATGCTAGCCTTTGAGGCTATCCCAAAGCCGGGATAATTCATCCATGTCTCCTGCTTTGAACGCTTCGGCAATCCGGTCTCTTTGACTGGGAGCGCTTCGTGCAGTGACGACCCGGTGCTCGGTCCCATCATTATTCATCTCTTGTTCGAATTCGCAACTGATTCTCTTTGCGTTCGAAAGGACGTCTTCTGGAAGACCGGCAAGCCTGGCAACATTTATCCCAAAACTCTTCGGGCACACGCCGAGCCCAAGAGTATACAAGAAAGTGATCGAATTGTCTTCCTGCTCCTCGTTCATCCTTGACGTTACTTGTCCATTTTCTACGAGGCACTCCATATGACCGAGACGGACGTTTGCGGCACCTTTCCATTCTTCCAGAAGAGAATGATAATGCGTGGCAAACAGACTCAGACACTTGCTTCGATCGACAAGATGCTTAACAGCCGCACTAGCGATAGCAGTGCCGTCAAATGTACTGGTACCGCGGCCAAGTTCGTCCATAATGACAAGGCTTCGACGGGTGGCACCGCGAAGCGCTGCGGCAGTCTCGGCCAGCTGTGTGAAATATCAGGGGAAGCGTAGACAAAGTTAGCCTCGATATCTGGTGCATGTCATCTTCTTCTTTTTAACGGCGGCGCTTACCTCGACGAAGAAAGTCGACTGCCCGAGTAAAATACGGTCCGAAGCTCCGAGGCGGGTAAAAATACGGTCTACCGGAGTCAGCTCGCATTCCTCGGCAGGGACGAACGATCCAATCTGTGCCATGATCGTAATCAAACACGTTTGACGGAGCAATGTACTTTTACCTCCCATATTTGGGCCACTCAGTAGTAAGACTCTCGATGCAGTTCCATGCGACGAGTCGGCACCAAGATACAAGTCGTTTGGAACAAACTCGGTAGAGTTCGCCGTGTTCTCCACAGACGGATGACGACCCTGAACGACGCGTACACTTGGCGCATCTTCTTGTGGGCACTCCAGAATCCGGGGGCGAACGTAGCCAGCCTTGGAGGCTGTATGGGCCAATGCACCGATCGCATCCAAGATGGCAGTGGTTTGCGCTGCAGCAGCCCAAATGGTTCTCATTGAATCGAACTTCGCAAAGATAAGCTGCATTCCTTTAGCCTTTCTTTCTTTTTGGATGTCAAAGGCAAGTTCCAGTTGCTGGACGAGCTGCTCCACTTCACCAGTTCGATACTTGTTGATCTGCTTCTGTCCGCTTCCTCTTTTTGCCTTCAAAATAAAATCGTCTGGCACAGCTGCAGAGGCAGGGAGCTCAATTAGGTATTTGTCTTTCGACTCGGGCTTTGTGTTGATGTACTTCCATTGCGACCGCGCGAAACTGCGGGGACTCAACATATTCGAGCACATATCTTCTTTGTAGTCATTCAGCTCCGATAGAATACTTTCGACGGTATCGCATGCGTTGTCGTATACCTGGTCGACACCTTTACTCGGCTCAAAGAGACCCTTGGACGCTTGCTCGCAGTCAAAGTTTGCAACGAACCAATCAAGTTCCTCTTCCATGGAGGGAAAACAGCCACCTTGATCGGTATGACGGACAATCTTACACAGCAGACCGCTCTGGATCTCGATTCCGGCAAACAGTTCTGGAATTTTGGCAGCGGAGTGAAGACCCTTTAACACTTTCTGGAAGTCTTTGACTTTCCGAATATTGTACTTTCCGGCCTCGTAGAGAACGGCACGATCGTTCGGGTGGACTTGACCGCTCTCGTCTTCATTAGCATCGAGCAAAGTATTTCCACTCATGCTATGCACTCTGCTGAGAAGGCGTTCAATGTCACCACAATCAGCAAGTGCTTTCGTGGCCTCCAATAACGCGACGGCTGCCCCACCCGACACGAGCTCTTCGACAGCATCCACTCTGCGTTCAATCTCGCTCTTGCGGAAAAGGGGGCGAAGAAGCCAGGCCCGAAGGAGCCTGGCACCGTGTGGCGTCCTGGTATGGTTGATCTTGGACCAGAGACTACCGGCAACCTTGTGATCTACTGCATTCGTAAGGATCTCAAGATTGTGCAACGTCGTTCCATCAAGCGACATGTGATTGATTTTGTCCTCCGTGTTGATCGACTCGTGGTGCGTAAACTCCATTGGAGCCTGCCCATTAGCTCGCGAAAGTTCGTTGGTGCCCCCAGCTGATGTGTGGGCGCCGTCGTCAACTCCAGACTCGAGGCGGTCCTGCTGGGAGGCAAGCTGGGTCATCGCGACAGCGGTTCGGTTCCCAGCAACTATAGATTCAGGTGGAACATAAGCCTTGACAATGCCCATAGAGAGAATCTCACCATCGATAAGATTTCGCTGGAGATAAAAGAGGGCGGCACCGAAACTAGAAACGGCCAAGTCGGCCTTTCCTTCCACTGCAGCTCGGAGGACTTGGGGCCAGCGGCTAACGCTGAACTGTTCCTCTTGAAGCCGAGACGCCCGAGGGTAGTACTTGCGCCGATGGAGCTCTTTAAGCGTTTCGTCCACTTGCCAGGGGTGGACCTTGTTTCCGCTGCGCTCGAGCTGACGACGGACATCCAGGTCAAGAGCGGTTGACTTGGGAAAGCTCTCTTCGGATTGAATAACCTCGACTCGAAAGACGGCCTGAGACGTTGTCTGCAACGAGCGAATCATGGACTGGAGCGTCGGCGAAGCGCCATTCTCACCGCCTTGCAAGATGATCTGTAAGGTTGTTGGACGAACGAGGCAATAGTGTGCGAGTTAGAGAGGGCATTCAACGTACGTTGATATGGTTTCTCCATGGTCGCGTCGTCTTACCTCGGAAGGAGCAAAGGTAGCCAGTAACGTATCCATGCGACTGCGAAGCACATCATCCGCAAATTGACCCAACGTTACGGTTCCTCGGACAGCGTCGACCAGAGTAATGCCATACTCGCAAACAGGCTGGATTGAATCCTCCGCACCAATATTGTTGTCGTTGTCACAACCATTATCAGCAGTATCGCCCTCACTAGTCGGCTGCTGGTCCAACAAGACTTCCCGAATGGCCAAGAGCGGGCCAATGGATGTACTCGCACTGCCAGCATTTCCCAAGAGACCGCCATCCTCTTCACCATCCAAATAACAAAAGGTACGCGTACCCAACGTCATGACGGAACAGACTTCCCGATTCACCACCTTGGGAGCACCCCCGCGACCCTTGTACTTCTTCTTGCGTTCCTTCAGCATGTCTGGCGTTTCCGTCTGTTCGACACGCGCCACCTTGTACCCCGCTCGCACCAACTTGTCGGCCATGGGACCGTACGAAATTTCTGGGAACCCGGCGTGTGCCACGTGTCCCTTCATATACAACAAGCCACACGCTTGCACTCCCGCGTCCGCGTCCATGTGAAACAGTTCGTAAAACTTGCCCGTCTTGAACAAGAGGACCGTGTCAAAGTACTGCGCCTTTAATTCCCACCACTGCTTGACGGCGTCCGTCATTTTTCCCACGTGGCGTTCCCAGTCCGGCAAGACCACCTTGAGGGTGCGAGTGTCGTAGGCAGGGTCGTCCCGAGTGCGGCCGTGACTATCGCGGGGGTTGCGGAGGTAGTTCAAGTGATTGTGCACGTGACTGCCGGCTGGATTGACCACGCCCTTGGTGTAGGGCGGAGGTGTCGTGGCCTTGGCGACGCTCGTCGCAGTGGGTGTACCGGTGGGTGTACCTTGACTGTTCGGAGCGGTCGACAAGACGGACTGCTGCGTGGGCTGTTGTGGCGACTGCTGACTCTGACGGGGCGTGAGTGCCAGTGCCTGCGTCTGCGACCAGGAAAAGGTGGCGAGATTGCTGCCACTGCTGTTGTTGTTCTTGTGACTGGTACTACCATTGCCGCTGCTGACGGCAGGAGTCACGTGCTGGGGCGTGCGACGAGCCGACGCTGGCAATGTTGCACTATCTGTGGTAGTTGTAGTAGTGGCACGAGGTGGAGACTTGCTTGAAGTTGTCTTGTGTTCAATCACCTTGACGGCGCGCTTCTTTTTAAGTTTCTTGGTGTTGTCGACTGGAAGATCATCGCCTTCGTCGTCCGTCACCATCCACTGGTCGTCATCTTCTTCTTCCTCGTCTTCATCATCATCTGGCGCCTTGTAGGCTGATTCCTCGCTTGCGGCGGACGCGTCGTCCATGTCGAACTCGGCTTCGCCTTCATCATCGCCTTCATCATCGTCGTCCTCCTCTTGTTGAATGCGTCGACGCTTGTTGCTGGACACGGCTGCTGCTGGTGCTGGTGCTGGATTCGTATTCTGTTTCAATAGTCGGTACTGCTCCGCCCCAAGGTCAACCCATTCACAAGTGCCGTCGTCGTATTCCAAAAAGTGCGACGAGCTGTCGACCCGACGACGCTTGGCGACCGTGCCCGCGTAGTAGGCGTCGTCGTCGGGCCAATAAACCTCAATGCGCGTACCAACGGCGTGCTCCACAGCAGGTGCAGCAGGTTTTGCTGCAGGTGCAGCAGGTTTGGCAACCGAATAATCAGCCTTTGCTGCAGGTGCAGCAGGCTTGGCCTTTTTGAAAAAGGAAAAGAGAGTGTTTTGCTTGAGTTTGTTTTGGGAGGCGCCAAACGCAGCCGTTGCCGCGGGGCGTTTCTTGGGTGCGGGCGGCATTCTTGGTCGACTAGTGCTGGCGAACGACTGGGCTTCTTGTTGACAATCTCTCTCTGTCTCGTTGTAACAAGACAACAGAGGGGATAAAAAGTGCTGACTAGTCCCTACAGTAGGCTACGTCTAGTCTACGATGACAAGGTTGTCAAGCAATGCAATGCAATGCAATGCAACGAAAAAGGAATGGTACGGCACCAAACCAAATCATGGTGCGAGAGTTTCGATTGATTCGATGGAACGACGTTTTGGATTTCCCGCCAAAAGCCGGCAACGTCGTCAACGGACGAAACAAGAAACAGCCTGGCGAAGGAAGCACACGCGCCAGTTAAAAAGTGATGGATTTTTTACTTTTTGATTTGTTGACCTCTCATCATCCAATCATCACACCGAACACGAAACGAGGAGCATTGAGACACAGAGCAGAGTACTGCAGTCCAACTGGAAGACTGCTCAGCAAAGAGTCTATCGTCTACAACTATCGTATACAGCAGTACGGTACGGTACGGTACGGTACGGTACGGTATCATATCATACGGAACCTAGTCTACAGTATTTTCTACCGGTATCAATAGAGCAGCACAAAGAGAGACACTACACTGTACGGCAGAAATCAAGCGCAGCAGCAGCGAATTAAAAAAAAAGAGAGAGAGAAAGCAAAGCAAAGCAGAAAATCATGAGCTTGGTGGCGCCTGTACCAACGCTTACCGCAGGAGCAGAACCAGCGATTAGCACTAGCAGCACTACTAGTACTGCTAGTGCTAGTACCAATAAGGCGAAATCCAACAACAACAACAACAGCGCACGACGAAGTAACAGCAGCGTAGACACTAGCAGTAGTACGGTCGGTAAAGACAGCAGCACTACTGCTGCAGCTACTGCTACAGCACCTAACCCTACTACTACTACTACTGCTACTTCAACAGACGCCTCCAGTCCTACCACTGAATCCATAAACACCACGACAGCGCCGTCTCGCGACAATGCCCTCATGCATGCCATTGCCAAGGGCGCCGCTACAGCCATGGTGCAACCCACCGTCACGCTGACTGTCTACATTCGCAGTACAGCCGTGGGTGCAGTGATTGGACGCCGCGGCCAAAATATTTGCTCGCTGCAGAAAACTGCCGCGGCCGCGGCTCACACGGCCCAAGCCGTGCGCGTCTCCATTGTCGGACCAGAGGCCGCCGCGGCCACCGACAGCGTGCCCTACACGTATTCCGAACTAGACTGGTCCAATGCCGCCTGGACGCCTGTGGTCATTCGCGCTGATCCCACGGCGGCACTGGCGGCCGCGTACAAACTGCAAGACATGGTGCAGCAAGCGGTTGATCAAGTCGTCATGGATGTGCCCATTAGTCGCACCAAACACGCGGCCATTGTCGGCAAGCGCGGAATCACGGTGGCTAATCTGAGTGCTGACTGCAACGTGCGCATCATGCTGCCCAACAAGAACTTGCGACACGATGTCTTGCAGCTCGAAGGCGACTTGGATAATGTCAAGCGGTGTTTGGCGCGGGTCTTGCAGATTGCTTCCAAGGCCAAGCCTTCCAATAAAAACAACAGCAATAGTGGGGGAGCCGCAACAGCGACCGACAATAACAATAGTGATGCTGCACCAGCAGCAGCAGTGTCGGCGCACATGAAAGTGTCGGTCTTGCCTTCGCAAACCAAGATTCGCAATGTGGGTCGCAAGACGGACTGTGCCATTAAAAAGAAGAAAATGGATCACGAATGGCAATTGACCTTTACGGGCTCGAATGTCGAACAAGTGCAAGCGGCCGTGGCCATGCTGCAAAAGTGGAAGGACGACAATGGTATCGGTGGTAGTAGCGCAAGTGGCGCGACTCTAGCTACAACTGCTGCTGCTGCTGCAACAATGCAAGTTTCCACGGACGCGGTGGCTACCGCTGGTAGCACTAGCACTACTACGGCTCCGTCACCGAGCAGACGCAACAACAACCGTGGACGAATGGGAGGTCGTGGTGCTGGCGGTGGTGGCAGGGGAACTCCCAAGAGAGGAGGCAAGAACAATAATCGAGAAGCGCCGTCCCAGCAGCAGCAGTCATGATGAAGCATAAAGGTTGAATGAATATACGTTATCCGTGTTGGCGGCGTTCGCGTGGCGCGCAAAGAACTCATGCAAAAAAGGCAGACACCTTTTATATGCTGTTTCACCTGCAGCGTCTGCAAGAAAGGAAAGCTTACGGCCGATCTACGGGATGCATCCTCTCTCGGTTCCTGTTGATGATCTAACATGGTACTTTGACAAACGCATCGGATGGTCAGTGGTTTGCCATTCTCAGATACTCTATCTATACTACTAAGAAACTAGGACTATTTTCTATGGGCCATGTGTGCTGTACGGTACTGGTACCCAAGATGTACGATACTGGATGACTCCGCTCATACTGTACGTACGATAGCTACAGTACGACGGCGCTTACTACTATAGACATTTGGAATGCTAATGCAGTCTAATGTTTGGTGGCGCGAAACACTTAACACGTCATTCAGTCTTTTTTTGGCTCCCGTGCGTCTGCTTTTGTGACTGCACTTGCCGAACAGAACCGCGCAATTCTTCTTCAACGGCAATATTATATCGCTCGCAATTCTCCAACGGCAAATACATAGGGAACGCGTCGCTGGTTGTCCCAAGCAAGGACAAAGTGGGCCGCGCCCCATCACTCGTGTGGGAAGCAAACGACGACCACAAGGCAACGCATCTCCACCGTATCTACACCGCTTCACCGACCCCCACCGGCACCCACAGATCTTTTGGTGTTGTTGACGTTGCCATTGTTGTTGTTACAAACATACCCTCGTAGACTGTCGAGCAGCGATTATTCTCCTATTTAGCCTTTGGTTTGATTTTGTGGCTGAAGTCTCCATAATTTCAATACACTCCGTCGACTTTTTGCGTGTGTAACACGACATAACACTCCATCAATGGCCGGCAAGACTTCGGTGCGGAGCCGCAATCCCGTCAAATCGTCTGAACACCGCGATGCTTCTCCTTCCGTCCCGGGAATAGCTCAGCGTAGCTTCTCCTCCGAAGAAGAACCTTGGGATCAGCGTCCTGCCAATAACAGTGGAAAGGAAGGCACGATGAGACCTTACGACGATAAGGACGAAGACCTTGAGGATGGCGAATTGCCGTCCCTTACGCCTAAAGCCGTAGGCGGACGCTTGGTTAACGGCAAGCAAACTACTTCAAAACCTCTTCGTCCTCCCAGTAACGCTGGTCTGGTTCAAAAAGGACCCGTGAACGAGCAGCAACGTGCGTTCTGGGGCCAGCTCGATGAGGAACCAGAAGAACGCGAAAAGGAAGAAGACGGACCTGACGATGAAATGGCTGCGCGCAACGCCAGTCGCCGTCGCGAGATGGATAACGCTTCCAGACAAGGCGATGAGTCTACCATGGGTGGCTATACCTTTTCAACTGCCCATTCTGCCGAAGAACAAGACGCAACTTTTTGCGGCCATACTTTGACTGCTTTGGGCGAAATGTGTGGTGGTGGTGCGGAGTACAACCCATCCGATTCGCCACCAAAACGAATTCGAAGTAAGTCGTTGCCCAAGAAAAAGTCGCGCGCGTTTGATGGCGAGACTCTGGAGGAGCATACAGCTATCGAAGTCGAATTTGTTGAGCCCTCTGGAGCCATTACTCCTCAGCGCAAGAATGCCTATCTGACGGCCATGGCAAAGAAGGCCAAGGACGATTTTGAAAAGAAGAAAGAAACAGGCTATGTGGAAGGGCTTGGCGAAGATGCGCCGCAAGAAAATATCTACAACACATTCAACGCCGCTGAAAAGCGCATGTTTTTGAAGCTCATCAACACTGGTGTAACGGCCCCCGATGCGTCGCAGCGAATATTGAACGAGCGCAAATTGAAAGAGAAGGAAAAAGAAAAGGAATCGGCTACCTCTCCCGACCGAAAGAGTAGGCGCCGTGGTTTGGCTTTCTGGAAAAAGGAGCCTCGCTCCAAGTCGGTTCCACCTTCTGAAAAGCTGGCCGAGAAGAAGGCTCCTGCCCAAGTCTACTCAGCGGCACCGATTAAGCAGCAGGAAACGCCAAGTAGCCCTAACATTGTGTCTCGAATAACGCCGAGTCCATCAAAGAGCCCATCAAATGGTGCCATAGTGATGCTCGCCCCAACTGAGGAGGTCGCAAAGGCGTTGACGCCAATCAAGACGGCCGAGGATTCGACCCACGATTACACGCTTGCCGAGTTGGATTCTTCGACAAAGGGTGAGCTCCCCAAAAGTGGAATTAACTACTACGACGCAGTCCGTAGGAATCCTGTGGAAGACGAGTCTGTGCAAAATGAAGCCCCGCTCTCACCAAAGAGCGCCGGCAAAAAGGCTGCTACCCCTAGAGCCATGAAGTTTTCGGCACTCCGTGAGAGTCGGTCAAAGAGCAATCCTCGTCCACGGGGTCCTGAACCGAACGAGTCACCTTCTCGGCCGCCTAGGTCTGCTCCTCCCCGTGGGCACAGTGGCAAGCGGCCTGATAGCACTTTCACAAGTGCTCCGCCCGCAAGAGACGAGTACATGCTGCCCCCCAAAACGTCTGCAAGTGCCATATCTTCGTCCAAGAATGTCAGGGGCCTTGTTGCTGTCGATAGGGAGTCACTTATCCAGCAAGAAGACGCAGATGCTCTCGATAGAATCGAGCAAGAGCTTCTCCGCCCCGCGAGATCCACTGCGGCAGCTATTCCTCCAGCAGCAAGCCCTCGTACTGCTGTCCCCTCGCCCAACAAGATCGACCAAAGCACGAAGGATACTCCCGTGTCTAGCAAAAAAGTTGCGCAATCCTCGCAACAAGATCGCTCTGGCGCCATTGCAGCTGGTGTGGCTGTAACGGGTGCCGTTGTTGCAGGTGCCGTCGTCGCACCCAACACCTCGCAGAATAGCCGCTCTCCCAGTAGCAGGGTTGCGGAAAGCTCGATTGGTTTCGTTGGTGCGCCTGCTGTCGAAAGCAAAGATGTAGCAAGTCGGAAGGTCAAGAGTGTGTCACTGTCTTCAAATCCGGTGGCACCGAGTGCAGCCCCAATTGCAGTTGATGTCGTGAAGCCCGCTTCCAGTCCGAAGAGTAAGCAGCGCGTGGAAGTCGATGGTTTGGACGTTGATATCTACAACTATTTGAATTCCACAGATTCGTACTCTGTTCATAATGGACAGCACGATTCCATGTCGGTGTACACGGCTGGAACTGGTATTACTCAGTCTTCAAGAGTTCGTCGTCCCGGAGCGGCACAAGCGCGACTGGCGAAGGCCAAACAGGCTGAGCTAGGGAAGAAAAAAGGGTGGCACGATTCTATCCAAGCTGTTGCTGCATCGACAAATCGCGTTTGGGATCCATCGAAGGGCTGGATTGACTACGAAGAGCCTGAAAGCGATGCTCTTGACTCTACCAAAGAAAAGATTTACCTTGACCTGGACAGGAATGCCTTGAGGAAACCAAAGAAAGATGAAGGCAATGTGCCCACTACAGGAGGCTCGAGCGTTCCGGTGCCCTTTCCGCAAGAATGGGAGAAAGAAAGACTAGAGATGCTACAGTCTGCTGCTGGTGAAAACTCTTCACGGGCTCCTGATGCTCCATCGAGTGAAATGCAAGGCGCGAATACCACGTTCTCCAGTGCTGGAACTCAAGCCACCGAATCTTCTTCAAAATCTAACCAAGCGCTGTTGGCTTCAAAGCCTAAAGGTTGGGTCGAGTCTATGCGTGCTGCAAGCCAAGCTCTCGGAAAAGGGGGACAGAAGTGGGACCCTGAGTACGGATGGACTAGTCCCGACCAAGAAGGAGCCAGTGAAACCCCTGATGTTGTTGATTTTGATACCCCTACCTCGCAGCCAGTATCTCAGTCTGTGAATGACTCGCACGAACCGACGAGAGACTCTGAAGCCTACCACGCTTCATCTGCACAAGAAGCAGACCGGGAACCACGGGCACTAGCCATCCCCATTCCTATGCCACCCCGGGACGCCGACCGAAAGCTGAACCAGTGGATGGAAAAGTCCGAGAAGGCCCCAAAGAAGCAGTCTGAGCTATCTACCGAAAGCTCGGACAAAGCAGTCGCATCCGCTGGCACACCTACCGAGAGGTACATGCAGCTCGGAGATAATGGATCTGTTCACCAAGAAGCGAAATCTGGCGGTCACAAAATCAATGGCGGCCCCTTTCGAATGCCCGTGGTAGCTCCTCCCAAGATAGAACCTCACGAACCTTCGGAGAGTGAAGATGATGAAGCTCCACTATTGCAGTCGGCCGGATCGTTCCCCAGCATTACTGATCACATCTCTCCTACCATGGGTATCGTACGCGAGAAGGTCGGCCAGGAAGATGTGGACTACTTTGCTCAATCAAGTGTCCATTCGAAGCAGAAACCTCCGAGCTACGCTGATGAAATTTCCCAAAGTCCGTCCCGGCGGGGTGCAGGACCGGTCGACATCGACGAAGTGGATGAAGAATGGGAAAGCGACGACGAGGAGCGTCAGAGCACAGGCTGGGACGCTGACTCGTACCCGATGATTGAGCCGGCAAAGTCGGAGGATTCACCATCCAACGTCTCGCTGCCAACAAAACCAGTGCCCAAGCTACAACGTAGTAGGAAAGACACGTCTCCGATCCGTGTACGCGGACCGAACGACGGTCCTGCACTTATGCGAGGAGAGAGTCCCGGCGATCAAGCTCCACAGCGGGGACCGACAGCGGATCGGCAGAAGAAAAGTAAGAATCGTGCAACTCACTCTACTCAGGAGGGGGATGGAGAGTCTCCCAGAGGGCCTGAAACGTCTCCCGAGTCACCAAACGTTAATGCGATTCGCCAGCAATGGGAGTCTCGGGCGATAGAAGAGCCTGCCAAATCCGGTGCTACAGCAGAATGGAAATCCTTTCTCGGCAAAAAAGTACGGGCCGAAAGCGCAGCAGCAGCCAGGCAACAAGGGGCTGACACGTCCCGTGACGAATACAAGGAAAGAAAGGAGCCAGAGGGAGATAAGTGGAATCGCGCGGCCCGTGCGAACATTCCTGCGGGTGGTGGTCGGCACATCGTAGAAACGACCAAAGAAGACGAGGATTCTCTCTTTGAGTTTAACAGTCAGCTCAAGAACCAGCGTTCATCTCGAGCAACATCGATGGGCCTAGACTCTTCTCTGGAGCGTTCAGACCTATCACCGATTCGTGCGAACGGAGACAACGGAGACGAGAGCGACTCTGAAGATGACATCGCAACGTCTGAGTATGGAGCTGCGGAACCCGAAAAGATGTCTTTCTTGAAGCGCCTCACAGAGTGTGCAGCTCCACTGATGTCAACAAGCACAAAGAAGGAAGGTGGCACGGATGCGATGCCGACGGCTCACCTTGCATTTCTGCGATCGAACCCACAAGGTTCCCCATCGAAGCAGAGCTCCTCCAGATTCATCCCTGCAAATCTTTGCGGGCGTCCAGATATCATCGAAGAAGATGAAGATGCGGAGGAGTCTGTTCACTCGATGGAAATGGACGAACGCAAGGAGCTTGAACAAAAGCCTCGGTCAAAGTCAACGCCCAGAAATGGCCCAAGAGCGTACGCTAGCGAAGTGAGACCATCAACCAGCAGTGTCGTCTCCGACGATGTGGGCTCGAAAACTGCATATTTTGAAGCAATTGCGATGAAGGCTGCAGTTTCCAAACCTAGACGAAGTGACAGCAGGCGGCGCAATCGATCGTCGGCGGGATCGAGTGTGGTATCTAGCTCGTCTTCGCAGCATTCGGAAAAATGGAGGGCTTTTTTGGACCGCAAGAAGGCGTCTGGCGCAAGCCCAGCCAAGTCTAGAGCAAGCAGCTCAACCGAGGTTTCCAAGGCTGCTGAGAGGTATGCCGCCGAAAAGGTTGAGGAAATGATGGCTCAGATGGCCACTCGATCACAATCGGCTTCGAAAAGTGGAAGGGAAGAAGTAGTACAAACGGACTGGCCATCCATCAATACCAGTGGCGATTCTCTACAGTACGGAGAGAAGCAGACCAAGCAAAACAAGGCGCATTCAATTCTAGCTGCAGAGGACCTCGCTGCTGCCAGAGTCGAGGCCATGATGGCAGCTCTCTCTAGTTCGCACTTGGACGAGGGTGAAATCTAGACAGCTATAATATGTGGACAGTTATGAGAGTAATGTATTAAAGTTAATATTTGTTGTTGTTAATGTGACTTCTAAAGGTGCTGGATTAATGAACTAGAAGTCCACTCGAGACTCCCAGTCGCAGGAGACCAAACAGAGACGAGTCTCTACTAGCTCGCATACGGAACAGGAAAGTGCAATTTGTTAATTCGTTGTTTTTGCACAATTTCGCGACATAGCGACCTCACCTCTCGATGTCTACTGCTCCTCTCTACCTATGTAGTAGAGACTACAGTACGCACACTCAATCGCTCTTTACTTTGTATGGTGTCTGCCTTAAAACAAATGGCTACTGCTGCATTATTCCACAGGACAAGAAGGGCCAAGAAGGGTAACGACTGAGATATCTCATTGTAGACGAACCTATTGCTTGGATATTCAAGTGCTACCTGGAGATCTTAGCGGAAACTATCATGACCGGTAGGCACTAACGGTGAGGTCAAGTCAAGACATGTGAGCTCTACATCGTGCAGCTCTGCTGACCGGCGTGATGAATCGAGAGTGCGCACACACTTGCGACACGAGTGATATTCGTCTTGCTTGTGATGACTCCAAGCTAGGATTTCTTGAGCTGAGAACATTCTTCAAGCGTCGTGCCTTTGATCTGAACCACCCCTTGCGCTCTCTGTGGAACACAAGACATTATAGGAGGGTCGTAATCGCTCGAGAGAATCTCTTGGACATACTCGCGAAGCGAAGTAGTGTGGTTACTCTCTGCAGATGTACCATCATCCACTTTTCCGTTTGGTGTCTGACGATGTGACCTGGAAGCCCCGATGCCTGTGATAAAAGTCAAGTCCGTGAAACCACGATCGATGTCCCTACTTGCAAGAACTTGATTCACAATGTAGCGGCACGCAGCTCTAGCCACCGGAAATGCCATCCCTGACAGGTCAAATTCGGACTGGGAGTCTAGAGTGTCTTTCCGTAAGCAGATACCCCGCATGACTGCTTCGGCAAAAACCCTATCAACTCGTGCACGGCCCTTCGTGCTGTCATCTGATGACATGGCTGCAACAGCGTCAGACACAGTGATAATGTCCGGCGTTGTGGACTTGTCGAACCTGGCTGTAGCGATCGCGGCTGTATTGGTCTGTTTCGTTCCACACATTTCTGCCCACAGTTCTTCGGCCAAATCTGCTTTACCTGCCACTCGCAAAGCAGAAAAGACGGCGTTATAAGCCACTCGATCTGCCGCGAGACCTTGATCTTTCATCTGGCGAAAGAGGCCAAGGGCGTGTTCGACTTCACCAGACCTCCCACAGCTCGCAATTGCTGCAGTGTACGCAATCTTGTTTGGTCGCATCCGCGGTCCACCTTTTTGCATGATTTCAACTAGCTGCAAGGCCTCCTCCCAACGACCTTCGGCACCACAACAACTTATCGCTGACGAAAAGCTGAAACCATCGGGTTCAATACCATCGGCTTTCATCTGACCTAACAATTCCATGACTTTTGTCCAAAGTTCCCCTTTTCCGAATTGAGACCGGGAAGACTGCTTGGCCGCTTTTGACAGCGCTGTAATGGCTGAATTGTAAGTGATGAGATTGATCGTCATGCCTTTACGGCGCATGAGATCCAAGAGATCGAGCGCCTTGCTCCACTGTCCGCCGTTTCCAAGGGCTGATATTGTCACGCTGAAAGTCACGTCCGACGGTGGGACACCCCTTGCCTCCATTTCGTTGAGCAATTCAAGCGCTCTCTTCCACAATTTGGCTTTGGAGCAGGCATCGATAGCTGCAGTGTAGCAGTAGGCGTCAACTGGAAGCCCCTTATCTTTGGCAACTTGAAATAAAGTGAGAGCCTTACTTGTTTTTCCGCCTGCGAGGTGCAAATAACGACAACGATACAAACAAGAGTAAGACAGACGACGACTCCATCCATGGGCGATGTACGATCGAAAGACTCATGCATAGCACGACAGAATACATCCTATCACAGGCGTACAGTACCTTTGGTACATGCTCTAATAACATTGGTGTACGAGTAAATATCCGGGGAGACTCCTGGTGCACGGTGTAACTGATCCAGCACCGACATGGCATCCTTCCATCGACTGGTGGAGGCACACGCCGACAAGACAGCATTGTAAGATATCACATTGGGTTGAATACCATTCTTGCGCATCTGAACCAGCAGATTCTTGGCCTGGACAACTTCTCGGGCCTTGGACAACGCCGACAAGACGGTATTGTAAATTACAATGGTCTTTTGAATCTTTAATTCGTCCATGAGATCCATCAGTTGCACGGCCCGTCGCCACTGCATTTGGCGCGACAGTGCTCCAATCACCAGTTCAAACGAATACACGGTCGGCGTCAAACCCTGCCGGACACAGGATTGCAGCGTTTGCACGGCTTGTTCAGCTTGATTCGATGCCGCACAGCATTCAATCACGTATCGGTAGGTCGACAGCGCTGGTTGGACCGAGCGTTGTTCCATGCTGCGCAATAATCTAACAGCTTCTTTCCATTGTCGATCGTCTGTCATGCACGATAGTACCGCGTTGTAGGCTGGAACGGGCAAATTATCCGGAGTCGCTTGTATCAGATGCAAGGCTCGTTGCCACCATCCCTTTTCCCTCTTTTCCTGACGACACATGGTGGCCACCGCGAGCGCCACATCGGTAGCGTTGGGCGGAAATCCCGCTTGATCCATGGCTGTCAGTATCTCCTCGGCCGACGCAGCGTTGGGTCGTTCGAAACAGGCTTGCAGACAGGATCGGTACGTGGACCGGACCTGCGACAAGCCTCGGGCTTTCATAATGTCCAACACGTCCAAGACTTGGTCCCATTCGTCATGAGCGACGCACCAAGCGAGCATGCTGTCGCATGGTTCCTGCGACAGATTTTTATCGTCCGTGTGGCGAGCGCGAAACTCTTGTAAGCGAGCCAAAGGGTTGTAGTGCTGACTGTTGTTGTTGTTGTTGTTGTTGTTCTGGGTAGTAGCGTTAGCGTTGGCGGTTGTTGGAGGAGACGGATCCATTAAAATCTTTGTTGGTTCTGCCGAAGTAGTCGGGGCATTTCTGGAATCTACAGTTGGACTCGTGGCGTTGACTGTTACCGACGAAGCCGTCGGCTTGGAGGGTCTAGCGTGTAACGAGGTGGTAGAGGTGCGTCGGCGGTGGCTCTCCAAGATTCTGTCCTGACTGTGCTGACATCTTGGAGACGAACTGGTAGGAGAAAACGCTCTCCCACATTCTATGGACCAAAGTATAACTAGCAGTGCGTAGAGGGTTCGGATTGAATGTCGTTGAGTTGAAAGAGTCATGGTCGGCTGTACTGTAGTAGACGAATGGACGATCCCTTCATGCCTTCTCCACTCTCGATCGATGATGTTGTTAGTCAATTAAATTGTGTGACGGTGGAGAACGAGCTAGCAGGCAAAAAATTGAATTTTCCGGAGTACAATAAAAATGGGTCATGTCGCATTCTTTGTCGTAGCGCAGCGTGACTAAGACTCATGACTGACCCTGGTCGCCACATTTTTCAAAGAAGAAAACGAAACGACAAACGACGACGACGACGATGCCTTGTTGCTTTGTTGTTTACACAGATGGGGCCGAGAGATTATCACTCACGCCTCTACAACAAAGAACGAACAAACATAAGAAAGCATGCTATCAACTTCCGAAATCATCCTCGAGTATGTGTGCCCGGGTAAGTAACGATGGCCCTGAAACGATGGTACAATGCATGGAAGCAACCTGCCAGTAAACCCCGAACTTAAAACCTCACACCTCACCTCGCCTCTTGCTTGATTTGTAGCTTGCGGAACCGTTACTGGTCATTTAATGTGGCTGGCACCCTTGCGGAGTATTCAGCAGGCTGTCGAAGCCGGTCGCTTGGGCACCTTGAATCCCTTGCCGTGGGCGTTCATGCTGGGCAACTGCTGTGGTTGGGTTACCTATTCCATATTGAAAAGAGACTTCTTCATCTTTTTTGCAAATATTTTTGGCTTGATTCTTTCTGTCTATTACAACCTTGCGGCGGTAAAGCTTCAGTTTCATGGCGATCGATCGGTCAATCTCCGCCGTTCCATCGTTACCGCGCTCCAGCACGATCAGGAGCAGCAATCCAAGGCGTTCTTGATGGATCCACTAACATCCACCCAAGCCAATTCCCTTACCAAGGAAGAGCCTGACGGCAACGTCAAGATACGAAATACTTCACCAGCAACAACCGATTTTCCAGCGCTCTCGTCGGCTGCCGATTACGCCAAGATTGTCTGGGAAGTGGCGGCACAAAAGCGCCTTTCTCCAGCTCCCCACGAAAAAGCTGTTCTCTTTATGGTCGTCCTTTGGATTGGAACTATTTCACTCATCGTCTTTGCCGATTCATTTTCATCGTCAGTCAGGGAAAACATAGTCGGTGGTGTGGTGATTGGGAACCTTGTTTTCTTTTACGGCGCTCCCCTGTCAACGATTGCGGCGGTTGTGAAAACACGCTGTTCTGATACCATTCACGTGCCCACTGCTATTACGAATGCTGCCAATGGAACGCTCTGGTGTGCATATGGTATAGCAGTGTCCGACTATCTCATTGCGGGTCCCAATGGACTGGGAGCTGCCTTGGGTGGCTTGCAAATTGCGCTCCTTGTCATGTTTCCTCGACAGAGTGAGACGGTTTCTGCTGCTGCGATAGAAATGGCGCCAGTAGTACCACTCACAGCCGATGGTAGCTTCGAAATGACCACTGGGGTCGGGACTGGTGCTGTTATTGACGATTTGGAAGATGCGGCAGTCCTAGACGAGAGATGATACACTCGCATTGAATGGAGTTTGATGATGCGATCGACATAATAGAGAAGACGGCGCATGTTACAAAGAATTGTACATATATTGTAAAGTGCTATTCTTTTTCTCTTTATATTATCCTTCGCAGCAGACTAGTCTAGAGGAGATAATTCATTTCTGAGCTAGCTGCCAGCAATTGTAATAATTCCAAGGTTGCGGGCTCAGTACACGAACACGTCCCTGTTTGGTTCCGTAGACAAAACCGTGCCCTGACTCGGGATGAAACCGGGCAATGTTCACGTCGTCGTCTCCAGAAAGCATGGTAGATATGTGAGTCATGCCGCCGCGAACGCGGTATATCGCCGTAACGGGATGGAACTGACTGCCGCCTTCCACAACAGGTTCACGAACTCCGTATCCAATCAGACAAAAGTCGGTTGATCGAGAAAACTTGACACATGTGACTGCAGACGCCTTCATACCGTCGAGAGGGCAAGCTTCGAGTAATTGCCCGAGTCGCGGCTGGTGTCCTCTAGCTACTGCTCCAGGTAGCTTTACGCGCTTAATACCATAGTCCAGACCTTCGGGAAGAGGCGACGTGTCGAGACTGATAGTCACAACGTGCGGTACATATCGACCCTTTTGCGAATGGGCATCGGTAGAGCTGGATATCATGGATAGCGGATGCGGAGGACGGCTAGCAATACCTCCAGGAGCGGGTGGCGGAGGAGGAGGTGGCGGGGGTGGTGGAGTAGAAATTTGTCTTTCGCTGCCACTATCTGGAACTGGCTCCCCACGAGTTGTACTGACTGTCTCGCGTTCCTGCCGCAACCCTCCCGGGAAACGACGCCCGGGCGGGGACGGGGGAGACAGACGAAATGATTGGGGCCGAGGATTGGGAGGAGTGCTTGGAACGTAGTCAACGTTCAGTCCATCTGAAGAGGACTGCGCAGTAGGTGTTCTCGGCATTTGCGGGTGAGTTGGACGGACACGAGGCGACCGAGCCTCAAAATCAAGTCCTTCTGGACTTCCCTTGAGGTTATCTAGACTAGCAAACTGCGCCTCGGCAGATGCCTGCACGGCTCCATTTTCAAGAGCCCGAGCCGCCTCTTCGGCCTTTTCAATCTCTCTGCTATACGCTTGCTCTTCACGATGCAACAGCTCCATGGCGTTATCCACTCCATCCGGAAGCCAATATTCCGCACACGCGCACAGCGTCTTTCCGTCTGGTGAAACATCAAAGCCACCATCATTATACAATAGTGCACGAGGGACAAAGGTTCGTGGCTGTAACACGACAAGCAATTGGAACGTGAGTACAAGTTATCTTTTCACGGCAACAAGAGAACAGCAACAAGTCACAGGTCAACTTACGTTACTTATAGCGCGCCGCGCCATGAACGATCCCACAGCCCCAGCTTCAGTATTCGACTGTATTGCAGTCTCTGCATCAAAATCCCACAGTCTCAAGTAAAAGCTCATACCTCCACCACCGCCAATACCTCCGCGCGTTCTCCGTCTCGGATCTTCCGTCGTTGGATTAACCCCACCAATAATGATCGTTTTACCACCCGGTGGAAAGTGCACGCATCGCAGCATGTGTCGTTGATCCATTTCTGTCAGCAGAGTTGCGCGATTGTTGGTTCGTGCTGGACTTTCGTCTGGATCATCAATGCCCCAAAAGTGCAGTCGCGTTCCATTAGCAACCGCCAACAATTTACCCGTTGGATGAAAGCTGAGACTTATAATGGCAAATTCGAGACGAATCATTTGCAAGCACGTCTTTTCTTCCCAGTTCCAGATGCGAACTTGATGACCCAAACAGCCCGATGCAACAATCTGCGGGTCCTTGGGGTGGTACTTGACGGTCCAGGGCGTTCGCGGGTGTCCATCCAGTGACTGTAGTAGTCGTCCCGTGGTACAAGAGGTAATTTTGACCGTGTGATCACCGTGCGTGGAAGCCATGGTTTGTGCATCGGGTGAAAAAGCCACCGAAATGGTACTGACGGCACTGGAAGAACTGGGGCGATTGCCGTCTCCATCCAGTTCGTCGTCTCCACCGAGATGGCGCAGAAAGGAGGAATGATACTTGGTTGCCGAAAAGTACTCTCCAAAGGTTCGTATTTCGTGCACGACTTTCAATGGATAAGAGACTCGATGAAGAGCGTTTTGCATCTCGTCGTCTTGATCGTCGTCATCATCATCGCGTGCCTTTGGGACAGCGGGGTTGGACAAATCCAACTTTTGCGTGGTGCTAATGGGAGAGTCACAGACTGGTGAACGATCTCCTTTGCTCTCGTAGCGTTTCCCTGGTCTCCGATGCTTGAGCGTTAGTGCATTCGGCCCTCTAATCTCTCTGTCTTTCAGAACAAAGAGTATATTGCGAGCCGTGTTTCGGTTTCCTTCATGCGGATGTATTCTCCGGTGATCTTTCGTGTCTTGCAGAATCGACTCTCTAAAGGCCCATCGTTTCTGCATTGTGTCTCGATCTGGAATCGGCCACGGCTCGAATTCTTGCTCCTCTTCGACTCTGTCGCTAGCGCTGGCAAAGGGATCGCCCGTGGTCCAATCCATGCTGTTGGTGTCCATCATATTCTTTGCTACGGAGACACTGGTGAGCGGTGAGCTATGTAGTTAAGTGCAACAGTGCTTTGCTGCTCCTCTTTCCCAACGCAGCGGCTCTCTAGTACAGTCCCTCGATAGTTAGCTATGTAGCTAGCTCGTCTATCTCTATTGAGGCGAAGCAAGCAGTGTATTGCAGTCTTTCAGAGCGCTCTTATCACCCACGCAAGGATGGTTACTTTAAATTAATGTCTATTTTCTTTGCTAGCGGCTTATTGCGGCGTGCTTCGTTAGTTGACTACCAGGTCTTACTGGTAGGTAACGGTCGGTACGTATACGGTACGTACTTCCCGCCGTTTCCTCGCTTGCGCAGAAGCGACGCTCGCTCGCGAACGAAACGAAACGAGAAATGGACCGCGCGCGATATTCGCGCAAGATGACATAAATGACTGTAAATGTCTATTGATATTATTGTATGCACAAAACTGAGGATGACCTTCCGAATTATGACCCGACTGCGGGTCTATTGTCTTGGCGTTAGTGATCGGTTGCGCGTGTTTGCGGGTTCGTTTGGGCTTGTGTACATGTTACCGCATTCCGGCCACATTTTACTCTGACACAAAACATCGAATCTTGACAACGAATACCATGATGCTTGCAGCTCCCCAAACGACCACCACCAACGACAGATATTCACGCATGGCCTTTCTTCAAAAGTTAACCATAAGCAGAAAGAAGATGCTGGTTTCCACGGACCCGTCCTGTGAGATGGGATGTGAGTCAAACGGAAAGAGCCTCCTCGGAAAGGCCGATGGGGCCTCGTACGAAGACGAAGACACTTTCTTTCTCCAACTTGAGAGTGGTGAGCTTGGCGCTCCCGTCAAACAGAACCCCAACACACTCACGATACAGGAACATCAAAAAACAGGAGGGATCCTCTCGGAAGACGAGTTCCTTTGGTCCAACCCTGGCGAGACCTGAACCTTGCATCTCGCCAAAGAAAAAAACCAAGGAGACGGTGCAGTTTGGCCTCCCGCTCGTCCTGCGTTCGGAGTCGAGTAATCTATTCGTGATTACATTGACTTTTGACTTCGAATTCCTGATGCCGATTTGATTCTGGTTTTTGAAATTCAAAAACTGGAAACTGCGAACGGCTAAAAACTAAAAACTCATAAACCGGATTGAGATACTGTAGTCTAGTCTAGTCCCACACAGTAAGAACAAGAACCACCCCATACTTTCCCAACAACTACTCTACTCTACTACTTTCACCATGATCTATGATGATCCTTAACCTCCCACCAGCAAGGTACTAGTTGCCGTGGCAACAGCTCTCGAGGCCGTGAGTAAGCACGCTTCCATCGTCGATCATCTGCCAGTAATACCGACAAGAAACTTTGGCACTTGATGGATCTAGACTACACACGCAGTCTCGCTCGCTCCCTGAAGGATACTGAAGAACAATTTGCCCTCCGCATCACTGTCGTTGACAACTCGGGAAGCATATGGGCAACGTTGGACCGCAAATGTTTTCCATTGCCGACGGCTTGCACGAAAACGAACTGAACGAGTGAGTCCGATGCTCTCAATTTGGTACGCCAGATTCGCCCTGAAGGCTCCACATCCTTGACCAATCGTATCAAACTGATTCATGGTGAAGTCGACGCCATGGTACCAATATTACGTCAAGCGGGCCAACGTGTGACCATTGCTACTGCGAGGGACGGCCTTCCCACGGACTGGTGAGGTCACGAAGGGCACCAGACCCAGCAAAAGTTTATCGAGCAGCTTCGAATGCTGGAGGGTCTCCCAGTTTGGGTCGTTATTCGTCTTTGCATAGACTGGGACAAGTTTCAATTTCTACCACTAACTGGATATGTAGTAGTTCGATTTACGAATCTAAATAACAATGCTCAAATAGCAAATACGAACACTTTTCGATATCTACTAGTAGGATGCACGTCTGAAATCGGTTCTTGGTACGAGCAGCTTCAGTCGACTAGTCTACAGCTATGATAACTCTGCTTTAGTCGTATAGCGACAACTTAGCTCTTCTATCTTTTACTACTATCTAGAGTCGGCTACAGGTCGTGCACGTCTGAAAACGACAGCTGCACGATGCGAATCGTACCGCTCACAAAGAATTTCAGAGACATCTACAGCACCAATAAGTTAAGTAAGTAACTGCAACACAATAGACAAAAATGCTAACAGAGGAGCATGCTCGAGTACACAACGTAAGTACCTTATTCGCCAAGTATATTTATCGTGGTAGGCTTGTCTCGGCTTTCTCGCTCAACAACTGTTGCCGTTTGTCAATGCTTTCAGCACACACTCGAGACCATGGCTACAGGCCATATTCGGGTCTCAGTCGTTGGAAACGTGAACGCGGGAAAGACGACGCTCATTGGAACCTTGACCTCATCTGTGCTTGACAATGGCAAGGGATCCAATCGATCAAAAATCATGAAACATCGACACGAGGCCGACACTGGACGAACCTCAACCATCTCGTCTCATCTAATGGGTTTCGATGGGAATGGAGACCCACTTCAGGCTGGTAGATACGGAGATGCCTTTATTACCCGCAAAGCTAGCCGCGTTATATCTCTCATGGATCTCGCCGGCCACGAAAAGTAACTCAAGACGACGGTCACTGGAATGTCTCGGGGCATGGCCGATTACGCATTGGTGCTTGTGAATGCTGCACAGCCTCCGACCCACATGACTATGCAACATCTAACCCTCACTACTTCCAGCGGTATCCCAGTAATCGTCATAATGACAAAGATCGATGCCTGCCCCGGACAAGTATTCCGTAAGACGAAACAGCTTACAAATGCCCTGCTTCGCGGTCCCGACGTTGAAAAGCGTCCGTTCACTGTACGAAATGAACGTGATATTGAGACCGTAAAGGAGAAGATGCACACCTTGGTGCCGGTGATCGAGGCTTCTTGCGTGACTGGCGAGGGTCTTGACCTAATTCGATCGTTGCTCCGTACGCTACCGCGTCGGCGACTACACGAGAAGAAGATCGCACGCCCCTTCGAGTTCACGGTGGAAGACTACTTTCAAGTCACTGGCGTCGGAATCATTGTGTCTGGCTTTGTCAACACTGGAGAATGGCACCATGGTGACGTCTTTTACATTGGCCCGCTCAAGGATGGAACGTTCATCAAGACAACCGTCAAGACTGTGCACGTGGCCCGAACAGAGGTTGACCATGTCTGGGCCGGTCACGATGCATGCTTTGCTCTGTCGCTCAC
>Ga0307981_1000488_pt1 | contig 38934 bp, 32 predicted proteins | sample OrgLakmetagen987_FD_201849 | JGI IMG/M metagenome (GOLD analysis project Ga0307981, IMG submission 201849) | Saline water microbial communities from Organic Lake, Antarctica - #987 | ecosystem: Environmental > Aquatic > Non-marine Saline and Alkaline > Saline | place: Antarctica: Organic Lake... | reverse complement strand
CTGCAACGCTATCTCGACGAATTCGTGTTCCGCTGGAACCGGCGGCGACACATTCGCAGTGCCTTCGACACGCTGCTGGGGATCGGTGTTGGTCTCGGGCCAGCGACATATCGTGATTTTGTTGAACAGCGCGCCTAAAGGCCCTCGTTCACGGCAAAAGCCACGCCCCATAAACCCACCAGACGTTACAAAAAACCCACCATACGTTACAAACTGATCAGACCCGCCTCTCAAGCCAAAAGGGCGAGGTTCTGCGCCGCGTCAACATGTGGGGCGACCGGACTAAGAGGGATAAGCCTTAACAGCCCATTAGCGAGTCCAGCTCGCAAAGTCGTGGTCGACGGCTGCGCTTACCGCTTTTCTTGATGATCTTCAGTCTCCAACAGATTTTGACAGCTTTTCGCATCTCCCCCTCATCGAGCTTTGCATTGAACGCTACTTCGGCGATTGAAAATACTGCTGAAAGGTGCATTAAATAATTGCCAACAGTCTGAGGCTTTCGTTCCTTCTTTAGTTGGCGCGCAAACGCCACGAGAGCTGACGTATCGATACTGTCACAAATTTGTTGCGCGATCGTCATAGACTTGATGGTCCGCAATACTTGGCGCTTGGTCTTGCCAATGTCGTCGCCCAAGTCCTTGATGTATTGGTCGATGACCATGTGGAAGATTTTCCTTTCTTGGTTAAGTTGCGGTAGCCGACTGCCGGATTTTAGGTCAGCCTCAACTTTGCTCATCCAAGCCTTTGCTTTACCGCGATCATTGAAGGTCTGGGTGATGTTGTAGACTGTAATGCCCTGCTGCCTCTTACGTATTTGCGCCGTAAAATCGGTCGAACCATCGCTGCGTTTTCGCTGTAGCATGTGTCCCATGACACGTCCTCTCATTGGGTGTCCTGGGCAACAAATCGAGCTGTCTCGGATGCAGAAAAAGGTATGCAAGAATTAAAGAATGTTTTTTTATCCCGCCCCATTGGAACCGTGTCCTGAGAGGGCACTTTGGTCGACGAATTGAGGACTTCCCGGCCTTATGATACATGACCGATAAAATCGGGCCTACAAGTTGTCTGTCGAGCCTACATTGTAGGCCCGACGCCAAAAATATCTGTGAATGCCCCGAAAATGTCCGTGATATTGAAGGTAGTAGAAGGTGAAAATACCAGTAAAAATAGGACTATCCAACATTTCTGGCGCCGCACGCCTCTCAGTGGCCCCGATGATGGACTGGACAGACCGCCATTGCCGCCATCTTCACCGCCTTCTGTCGCGCCGCGCGCTGCTCTATACCGAGATGGTGACCGCGCCAGCCCTTGTGCGGGGGGGGGCGCTGTATCTGCTGGATCATGGCGTGGCCGAGCATCCCGTTGCGCTGCAACTTGGCGGTTCGGACCCCGCTGAGCTGGCTGAGGCGGCGCGGCTGGGCAGCGACGCAGGCTACGACGAGATCAACCTGAACGTCGGTTGTCCCAGCGACCGTGTGCAGTCGGGCACGTTCGGCGCAGTGCTGATGAAATCGCCCGCCCGCGTGGCCCAATGCTGCGCCGCGATGCGTGGTGCGACCTCTCGCCCGGTGACGGTCAAGTGTCGGATCGGCGTCGACGACCAGACCCCGCGCGACGTACTGCCCGATTTCATCGCGCGCGTGGCGGAGGCGGGTGTGACGCGGCTCAGTATACACGCACGCATGGCGTGGCTGGAGGGGCTGAGTCCAAAGGAAAACCGCGATATTCCGCCGCTGGATTATGAGCTGGTGCATGAGATGAAGGTCCGCTTTCCGGCGCTGCACTTATCGATCAATGGTGGGATCGACAGCCTTGAGGCTGCGCAGTCCCATCTGGATGCGGGCATGGATGGCGTGATGATTGGACGTGCGGCGTATCATGCGCCTGCGCAAATCTTGTGCGCGGCCGACCGTGTGATCTTTGGCGCGACTGCGCCCGATACCACGCCCGAGGCCGCCGCGCGCGCCATGATGGACTATGTCGAGGCACATCTGGCGCAAGGCGGGCGGCTGAATCAGATCACGCGGCACATGCTGGGCCTCTTTGCTGGGCGGCCTGGCGCGCGGGCTTGGCGGCGGACATTGTCGGAGGGCGCGCATCTGTCTGGCGCGGGGCCTGAGCTGATTGAGGCGGCGCTGGACCAGCTAGAGGCAGCGCAGGCGGCCTGAAATACCGTTTGCGCCCGTGATGCAAACCCGGTCTAGTCCGGCGTAATCACCTGACAGGAGCCGCAATCATGCCCGATCCCACCCTTTTGCTCGCCATGACGGCCATGTTGCTGGTCATTGGCGCATTTGCCGGTGTGTTGGCAGGCCTTTTGGGCGTCGGTGGCGGGATCATTCTGGTGCCAGCCTTTTTCTATGCATTCACCACGCTGGGATATGGCGGCCCGCAACTGATGCAGGTGTGTCTTGCCACGTCGTTGGCGACGATTACCGTGACCTCTGCCCGCTCGGTCCTGTCGCACCATCGCAAGGGTGCGGTAGATTGGGCTATTCTGCGCACATGGGCACCAGGTATTGCCGTGGGCGCGATCCTCGGCGTGGTCGTGGCCGCCGGTCTGCGGTCAGGCACGTTGCAGGGTATTTTTGGCGTTCTGGCCTTCTGTGTTGGCATGTACATGACGTTTGGACGGGCGCATTGGCGGCTGGGCGACGCGATGCCTGGCGGGCTGCGCCGCGCGGTGATGTCGCCTGCCGTTGGCTTTTTATCGGTCCTCATGGGCATCGGCGGGGGGAGCTTTGGCGTGCCGCTGATGAGCTTGCACGGCTTCCCGATCCACCGGGCGGTTGCAACGGCGGCAGGATTTGGTGCGGCAATCGCAGTGCCATCGGTTATCGGGTTTTTGATGCTTAATATCGCGTCTGAGGGGCGTCCACCCTTCACGCTGGGCGCGGTCAACGGGCCGGCCTTTCTGATCGTGATCGCAATGACGCTGCTGTCCGCGCCCTTGGGCGTCCGGCTGGCGCATGCGATGGATGCCAAGCCGCTGAAGCGGGCATTCGGGATATTTCTGACGCTGATCGCGCTGAACATGCTGCGCAAGGCGCTGGGGTGGTGAATTCGCTGATGTGTGATTTGGCCACGCGAGGCTGGACGCGGTTCGGGTGTGATGCCGGTCTGGCGGCTTGGGCAGAAGCCGCGCGCGCTGCCGCGTTGATACGAATGGCCGAGGCTGCCCATCGCGCCAAATGGCTGCAATGTGGTGGCACGTGGTTCGTGGGCGTCGACACCCTGCCTAACGATGCATCAGGTGCGGTGGCGGGCAGTGGTCCGCTAGTGGGGCCGGGGTATGATGCCGCGCGCACTGCTTACGGTGATCTGCCGCTGCACCTTTGACAGGTGTCGGTGACGTGGCCCGGTTATCCGAAACCGCGCGAGGGCGAGGGTGAGGCGGCGGCACGCTACCGTCAGCACCGCGATGCGGCGCATGTGGACGGCCTGCTGGCGGTCGGCGACGCCCGCGCACGAATGTTGAAAGAGCGGCACGCGTACATCCTTGGCCTGCCTTTGACCGCCGCCGGACCGCGCGCCAGCCCGCTGGTGGTGTGGGAGGGCAGTCACGAGATCATGCGAGCAGCTTTCGCCGCCGCGTTCAAGGGTATTGCGCCACAAGACTGGGGCGAGGTCGACCTGACAGATGTTTACAAATCTGCCCGGCAAGATGCGTTCGACCGCTGCACAAGAGTAGAGTTGCCCGCGCAACCGGGTGAGGCGCTGCTGGTTCATCGGCTGGCCCTTCATGGCGTCGCGCCATGGCACGAGGGGGCGGAGGCGTCAGAAGAGGGCCGGATGATCGCTTATTTCAGGCCCGAATTTCGCGGCCTTCGGAATGACTGGGTCGCAGCGCCGTGATTGCTCCACAACGCTGCTTGAGCATAGTCTTATGTCCATCACAGATTTAGGATCACCGCATTTATTTTGTTCAGTAAAAACGGCTTTTTCCCCATGCGCTCTGCAGACAATCGCGTTGATCGTGACTATCGGTGCAGGCGCTGCACACGCCGATGCCATCTTCTCTGTGTCTGTGTCTGTGTCTGTGTCGCTGGGCGGCGATGAACCGTTATTGCCCGTTTGGCACAGCTGCTCGGATGAAACTGACCTTTCGCTGCAATACATCAGTAGCGAGGCGACAAGTCTGGCGTGCTGACATGGCGCAGCAAGGGCGCAGAGGCCACGCTAAGCGATGAGATGGACGATGCCAAGCCTGTCATCCGCGCTGCCAAGCCCGCAAATAACTCTCAAGAAAGCCGGTTACCAGATTCGGGATGCCTTATGCAGGGCATCCGGGGCAGATCGCCAGAGGCGAGCCGCCTAAGTGTTTCGGTCAAAACCTGACATGCAGCTTTCTGTGAACAGAGCGCACCGCTCAAATTCTGTACCAGCCGTCTGATAGCTTGCAGGCGCAGGCACAATCCAAACCGCTTTAGCTGCCCCGCTCCAGCCGGGCCGCGCGTCCGCCGCGTCGCTTGCGTAAGAGGCCCGCGCGATCTGGCAGGGCGTCCATGATGTCCGCGCGTTCGGTATCCGTCATCTTGGACCAGCGGGTGATTTCGTCGATGCTGCGGAGGCAGCCGGTGCATATGCGTACCTCGGGATGCACGACGCACACTCGGACGCAGGGTGATTGCACCTCGGACCGCGTCCAGACGGGAATGTCGTTCGGTGGCTCAAATCCGTCCATCATCTCGCGTTCCTCATGTGACCCAAACGGTCCAACACCCCTTGCAGTATATACGAGGCGGCGATGTTATCGATCACCTCAGCGCGACGTTTGCGAGACGTATCCGCCTCAAGTAGCGCGCGTTCGGCGGCGACGGTCGACAAACGCTCGTCCCAGTAGCCGATGGGCAGGTCGGTCAGCCGTGCCAGATTGCGGGCAAAGGCGCGGGTCGATTGGCAGCGCGGCCCCTCGCTTCCGTCCATGTTGCGCGGCAGGCCGAGGATGATGCCGCCGATCTCTCGCGCGTCGACGATCTCCAGCAAACGCGCGGCATCCAGTCCAAATTTCTTGCGTCGCACTGTCTCATGCGGGCTGGCGACGGACCTTAGCCTGTCTGATATCGCCACACCAATTGTCTTGTCGCCCAAATCGAGGCCCATCAGGCCGCGCATCGGAGGCAGGGTGGCGGCATAGCCCTCAATATCCTCGTGGATCATTCGGCGTCCTCGGTCCCGGTTTGCGGACCAGCCGCCAGCCCCGCGCGCGCCGCCGCATCGCGCAGCAACGCCAGCGCATCGAGTTCGCCTGCGAAAGTTCCCTGTGCCTCGCCCCAAATGGCCTGTGCGCGCTCGGTTTGGCCCAGCACACCCAGCGCACCGATCAGGCGCGCCCAATCCTCGGGGGGGCCACCGTTTTCGGCAAGGCGCGCCAGCAGGCCGTCCACCATGCCGCGGATCATTTCTTGGCGGCCCTCGTTACTCATACCGTCGGCGGCCTCGACCTGCTCAGCGGTTGGGCCGACCTCATCGACGATGGGACGCGGTGCGTCCGGCAGGGTATAGTTGATGCCGGCACGCGCTGCCGCATCCTCGATCCGGGCGCGAAGCGGGGTGATCCAGGCTGCGTCTGGCGCGCTGTCCTGCAACAGCTCCTCCCATGTGCGGAAGGCGGCGTCGGGTCGGTCAACCTGTGAGTAGTAGACACCAAGGTAATAGCGCGCCTCGCTCTGGCCAGGGTTTATAGATAGCGCTGCGCGCAGGCTGACCTCGGCCTCAGATGATACATAGCCACCCGCCGCCGTGATCATCAGATCGCTGAGAAATGCATGATCGGCGGCGGTGGCGGCATCGCCCTTGACGGCGATCAGCCGGTCCTGCGCGGCGCGCGCAGCGCCGGTATTGCCGAGGCTCGCCTCATTGCGGGCCAATAGGGCGAGGCCGCGTAAGTCGTCTGGCCGCGTATCCACGGCGTCGCGCAGCTGAGTCATCAACTGTGTGAAATCATCGGGGGGCACGACCGTTTGGTCAGCTATGCCAAAGCGTGCTTCGGCTTGCTCTTGGTCCAGCCGCGCGGCGCGTTCCGCATCGGACGCAGCCAGCCGCGCGCTGCGCGGCAGGTCGCCATATCCTGGTGCGCCAAGTTCCAGGTAGCCCCAGATTGAGCCGCCAGCCACCACCACAACCAGCAGTGCGGCTAGTACGGCGCCAGCGCGCGCAGGCTGGCCGCCATCCACGCCGTGGGCCTGCATCTGTGCATCGGCGGCCAAGATGCGGCGCGACACTTCGGCGCGCAGGCGTCCGGCCTCGCTTTCGGTCATCACACCGCGCACCACGTCCTTATCGACGTCGCGCAGCTGCGTGCGATAGAACGCAAGGTCATAGCTGGCCGGGGGCAGGGCGCTGGCCCGTCCGCGTAGCAGGGTCACGGCAATCAGCGCGCCCGTGCCCAGTGCCAATGCGGCGGCGACGGTCCAGAATATCATGGCGTCTCTCCTGCTGTCTCAGTACTCTGCACAAACCACTTAACCGCGCGGTGCGTGCAGTAAAAGGCCCGATGCGCGCATCGGATGTCGCACCAACATCTGGGCCTTCCTCTGGATCACCGCCGGTGCCTGTCGCGCATTGTCGCAAATCGCGTGCTCTGCGCCGCACCGCGTATATTGCACGGCGCGCAGACGGCGCATAAACTCAGACAAACGGGTCACCCCCCGCGAATCCATCACCAGAGTGAGACCGCGCATGAAACGCTATTCAGCCTTCGCCGTCGCCCGTGAGGCGCTTCGCAATAACACAGGGTGGGACCGTGCCTGGGCTTCGCCCGAGCCGAAAAAGAAATACGATGTCATTATCATCGGTGCGGGCGGTCATGGCCTCGCAACAGCATACCACCTAGGCAAGAATTTCGGCATCACCAATGTCGCAATCCTCGAAAAGGGCTGGCTGGGCGGCGGCAATACCGGCCGCAATACTACGATCATCCGCTCCAACTACCTTCAGGATCCATCGGCGGCGATCTACGAAAAATCCCGCTCGCTCTATGAGACGATGAGCCAAGACCTGAACTACAACGTCATGTTCAGCCCACGTGGCTGCATGATGCTGGCCCAGACCCAGCACGAGGTGCGCGGCTATGAGCGCACGGCGCATGCAAACGCGCTGCAGGGTGTCAAAACCGAATTCATCGGCCCAGAGCGGGTCAAGCAGCTGGTGCCGATCATAAATATCGACGGGCCACGCTACCCTGTCCTTGGCGCTCTCTGGCAGGCGCGTGGCGGCACGGCGCGCCACGATGCGGTTGCCTGGGGCTATGCGCGGGCGTGCAGTGATATGGGCATGCACATCATCCAGAAGTGCGAAGTGACAGGCATCGAGCAGTCGGGCGGCAAGGTCACGGGCGTGAACACCAATCGCGGCCCCATCGGCTGTGACAAGCTGGGTATGGTCGTTGCGGGCCATTCGGGGCATCTGGCTGAAATGGCCGGCTTCCGACTGCCGATCGAGTCTGTTGCATTGCAGGCCCTGGTTAGCGAGCCGATCAAGCCCTGCATGGACGTGGTCGTTATGGCCAACACCGTGCATGGCTACATGAGCCAGTCCGACAAAGGAGAGATGGTTATCGGCGGTGGCACTGATGGCTACAACAACTACACGCAACGCGGCGCCTTCCACCATATCGAGGAAACGGTACGCGCCTTGGTCGAGACCTTCCCGATGATCGCGCGCCTGAAAATGCTGCGCCAGTGGGGCGGTATTGTCGACGTCACCGGCGACCGTTCGCCCATCCTGTCGAAAACGCCCGTCGACGGCATCTTTGTCAATTGTGGCTGGGGCACTGGCGGGTTCAAGGCGATCCCCGGCTCCGGCTGGGGCTTTGCCGAGTTGATGGCTAAGGGCTACTCGCCGCTCACGGACGCGTTCGGTCTCGACCGCTTTTACGAGGGCCGCTTTATCGACGAGAGCGTTGCCGCGGGCGTTGCGCACTGATGCGCGGCCCAAAATTCTTTGAAGAATTTTACCAAGAGTTTTTGAAAACTCTTGGACCCCAGATCACCGGAGACACAACATGCTGATCCTGACCTGCCCCAATTGCGGCGTGACCGGCGAGGAAACCGAATTTCACGGCGGCGGGGAGGCGCATCTCAAGCGTTTCGGCCCCGGCTCCTCCGAGGGAGATTTCCACGACTATCTTTTCTCCAAGGTGAACCCCAAGGGTGTCCACCTCGAGCGGTGGCGCCACAATAACGGTTGCGGCAAGTGGTTTCATGCCGCGCGCGACACTGTCACGCTTGAGGTATTTGGCACCTATCCCGCCCAGACCACGGAGCCACCGCAGCACATCAGGGACGCCATCACAGTCAAGCGCCCCGGCTGGTCGTGGAGGGAATTCGCATGATTTTTCACGGTTTCAAAAATACTCAACCCACATCATTAAAGCGCGCGAGGTCACCGGTATGAGCACACGTCTGGCAAACGGCGGCCGCCTTCTAGACAAGTCGCGCCGGATCGATTTCACCTTTAACGGCAGGCGGCTCAAGGGCTATGCGGGCGATACCATCGCCTCGGCTCTCTTGGCGAATGATCAGATGCTGATGGGCCGCTCGTTCAAGTACCACCGTCCTCGCGGCGTGGTCGCATCGGGCGCCGAAGAACCGAATGGCCTGGTCGGCATGGGGGAGGGCGCGAACTTTGAGCCCAATCAGCGCGTCACCACGACCGAGTTGTTCGATGGGCTGACCTGCACCAGTCAGAACCATTGGCCAAGCCTCGATTTTGACGTGGGCGCGATCAATACCAAGCTGGCGCGCTTCCTACCTGCAGGCTTTTACTACAAGACGTTCATCTATCCGCGCTCCTTTTGGAAGCATGTATACGAGCCGATCATCCGTAAATCTGCCGGCCTTGGCCGCGCGCCTGATCAGCGAGACAACGACACGTATGAGCATTTCTATGCGTTCTGCGATGTGCTCGTTATCGGTGGCGGCGTTGCTGGCCTTCAGGCCGCGCGGTCTGCTGCCGCAACTGGCGCCAAGGTGCTGCTGCTAGAGCAAACTGCCCACTGGGGCGGCCGTGCGCCGGTCGATGGCGGCACTGTCGCGGGCCAGCCTGTGGATAAGTTTGTGGACGATCTGGTGACCGAGCTGGCTGCAATGGAAAACGTCACCATGCGTAATCGCACGATGGGCGCGGGCATCTACGATCATGGTTATGCGCTGGGCTACGAGCGTGTGGGCGACCACCAGCCCGACGCGGCAGGCCCGCGCCATCGCTTGTGGCGGATCCGCGCCGCACAGATTGTGACGGCGACAGGTGCGATTGAACGGCCACTCAGCTTCGCCGGAAACGATATTCCGGGTGTTATGCTCGCCTCTGCCGTGCGCGATTATATGGTTGATTTCGGCGTCTCCATTGGTGATCGCACCGTTGTTGTCACCAATAATGACGATGCCTACCGCACGGCGATCACCCTTAAAGAAAATGGCCTCGACGTACCCGCGATTCTAGATGCGCGTGTTCCGGGGCAGGACAGTCCACTGATGGCGAAGGCTAAATCTCTGGGCATCCGCGTGCTGATGGGTCACGGCATCAGTTCCGTTCAGGGCGGCAAGCGCGTGACCGGCGTGGGCGTCTGTTCTCAAGCAGGGGAGGGCGCGGTGCTGGAGGAAATTTCCTGCGACGTCGTGGCCATGTCCGGTGGCTGGTCGCCAGTGGTTCACTTGTGGTCCCATTGCGGTGGCAAGCTGATCTGGGACGAACGCTCTGCCGCCTTCCGCCCCGATGTGGACAACGCGCCCACCGGCGCGTCAGGCGAGGCGTTTGTGATCGTCGCAGGCGCGGCCAATGGCGCGTTTGGTTTGGGCGAAATCCTTAACGATTCGGCCTCTGCCGGTGCCTCTGCCGCCAAGGCGGCGGGCCACAAAGGCGCGGCTTCCACGGCGCCTGAGGGCGACGCGATGGACGAGGCGCCGATGGCCCCCGTCTGGATGATGCCGCATGGCGCTGGCATTAAGAAGCGCCAGAAGGCGTGGTTGGATTATCAGAACGACGTCAAGGTGTCTGACGTGCAGCTGGCCGCGCAGGAGGGCTTTGAGAGTGTCGAGCATGCCAAGCGGTATACGACATTGGGTATGGCGACAGATCAAGGTAAGTTGAGCAATATCAACGGACTGGCGATCTTGTCTGATGCTTTGGGGCAACCTATCCCGCAGACCGGCACGACCACGTTCCGCCCACCCTACACGCCTATTTCGATGGCCTCTATCGCGGGCGAAGCGCGGGACGAGCGGTTTCAGCCGATCCGGAAGACGCCGATGTATGACTGGCATGCCGAAAACGGTGCCTATTGGGAGCCTGTCGGCCATTGGCGCCGCCCCTACACCTATCAAAAGCCGGGCGAGAGCATCGAGCAGGCCGTTAGCCGCGAGGTGAAGAACACCCGTGCCAGCCTAGGGATGCTAGACGCCTCGACGCTGGGCAAGCTGGTGGTCAAGGGCAAGGATGCGGGCAAGTTCCTTGACATGCTTTACACCAACCTGATGAGTACGCTGAAAGTGGGCCGCTGCCGCTATGGCCTGATGTGCGGCGAGAATGGCTTTCTCATGGACGACGGCGTGGTTGCGCGACTGGGTGAGGACACGTTCTTGTGCCACACCACTACCGGCGGGGCTGACACGATCCATGGTCACATGGAGGAATGGCTGCAAACAGAATGGTGGGCGTGGGACGTCTACGTCGCCAACCTGACCGAGCAATACGCCCAGATCGCTGTCGTCGGTCCGCGTGCGCGCCAGACGTTGGAGCGTTTGACCGATGATGATATTAGCGCGGATGCGCTCCCATTCATGGGGTGGACTGATATCACGCTGGGCGGCATGCAGGCCCGTGTTTACCGCATCTCTTTTTCGGGCGAACTGAGCTACGAGATTTCGGTTAAGGCATCTGAGGGCCAGGCCCTTTGGGATGCGCTGATGGCTGCGGGGGCGGATGCTAATATCACGCCTTATGGCACTGAGGCGCTGCATATTATGCGCGCCGAAAAGGGCTTTATCATGATTGGGGACGAGACAGACGGCACCGTGATCCCGCAGGACCTGGGGCTGGACTGGGCCATATCCAAGAAAAAGGACGACTACATTGGCAAGCGCGCCCAAGAGCGGAGCCACATGACCGATGCCGCCCGCTGGAAGCTGGTGGGGCTGGAGACAGTCGATGGCGCGGTTTTGCCGGATGGTGCTTATGCAACCACTGAGGGTACCAACGCCAACGGCCAGCGCCAGACGCAAGGGCGGGTCACCTCGACCTACCATTCGCCCACGCTGGACCGGGGTATTGCGATGGGCCTGGTCCTGAACGGGCCGGACCGGATGGGCGAAGTACTGGAATTCCCGCGTGTCGACGGCACGGTCATGCGGGCGGAAATTGTCGATGCAGTATTCTTCGACAAGGACGGGGAGAAGCAGAATGTCTAATACTGTTAGCGCCTTGAATGGTGCCAGCGCGCAGGGCTTCGCGGTGGTTAGCGACATGGGGCTGCAAGGCATGATCACCCTGCGCGGCGATCTGTCTGCGGCCATGCTGAAGAAAGCGGTTAAGGCGGCGGGCGGTGATATGCCAACCGCTGGTCATATCAGCCTGTCGGACACGGGGGGCACCGCGTGGATGTCGCCAGATGAATTGCTGGTGATGGTTCCCTATGCGGATGCGGACGCCAAGCTGGCTGAGATTAGCAAAGGGATGGGCGATGCGCACCATCTGGCAGTCAATGTGTCGGACGCGCGCTGCATGTTCAGCATAACTGGTGACGATGCGCGGGTTCGCGAGGCATTGGCCAAGCTGTTGCCTGTCGATCTGTCACCCGCGGCCTTCAAGGTGGGCCAGTTCCGCCGCTCGCGCATGGCACAGGTGCCTGCCGCATTTTGGATGGCCGGAGACGGCAATGCGCGTGTGGTCTGCTTTCGCTCGGTCGCGCAATATGTGTTTGATCTGCTGAAAGGTGCCACCGCGCCCGGCAGTGAAGTACGCTATCTGGCGAATTAGGGAGTTGGCTCTGCGCTGTCTGTGCAGGGCCAGACGCAATCCGAACCGGGCGGAGTTCCACAATTTGCAAGTTTCTTTCTTGAGGTGAACGCGTGCACAGTGGGGAACCAACCAAGCACCCTTGACGTTCTCTCCTCAAGGCTACCATCTATGGGTCACATAGAATTTCCATTTAAGAGGGGGCAATCCAATGCCATTCGCACTTCCTGATCTTCCCTACGCGCACGATGCTCTGTCCGGTAACGGCATGAGCAAAGAGACGCTGGAATACCACCATGATATGCACCACAACGCCTATGTAACGAACGGCAACAAAGCAATTGAGGGCACTGACTGGGCGAACAAGTCGTTGGAGGAGATCATTATTGGCACGTATGATCCCCACGCAGTCGCGCAATCGGGCGTCTTCAACAACATCAGCCAGCTCTGGAACCACAATCAGTTCTGGGAAATGATGAGCCCGGGCAAACCCAAGATGCCGTCCGAAGTTGAGAAGGCGCTGAAAGACAATTTCGGAAGCGTTGACGAATTCAAGAAAGAATTCGCTGCTGCAGGCGCGGGCCAGTTTGGCTCCGGCTGGGTATGGTTGGTCAAGGCCAAGGATGGCAGCCTCAAGGTCACCAAGACTGAAAACGGCGTAAACCCGGTCTGCTTCGGCCAGACAGCGCTGCTAGGCTGCGACGTTTGGGAGCATTCCTACTACATCGACTTCCGCAACAAGCGTCCTGCGTATCTTGACAACTTCCTGAACGAATTGGTCAATTGGGAAAATGTTGCCAGCCGCATGTGATGTGGTGCTAGGCTAGATTTATTGGCCCCCGGTGGAGTGATCCGCCGGGGGATTTTTTATGCGCGGGCGAAACCTGGCCCGCCTGCCAATCGGTTTTTCGCATACTTTACTGCCAAAGGAGGGCAGCGTGGCAGAGCGTCGCTGCTCTAAGGATGGCCGCCGCGCAACCGAAGAGATCATAGGCGGTGCCGAGGACATAGCGCAGTCGGGCCGCCAAAGTGGCGATATCGAGTGGCCCCGTCGCCACCCACGCCAAGGAGGACAGGTAAAGGACTGAACTTAAGGCTGGTACTTGGGTTTTAATCTTAGCCGCGAAAAAGCTCATTTTCTGCGCAATGACGGAGTTGCAGACGCGCCCGACCCGATCGGCGTGCATATCGAGGAGTGGGATAATCCCAAGGGCACCGACCAATCCGGTAATCGCCTTGGCCGGATGAAGGGGGGACAGCCCCAGACCGGCGGCCGACGATACCAACTGGCACGAGTTGGCGAAGGAACGTTTTGCGTCTGGCCACGGGGATTGCCTGTATAAGCAGGTGCATGGCGGCGCGTTCGATCATATCGTAATCGTCACGGCGACCAGGGCTTTTGGCGTCCTGCGCAACGAATTGCAACAAGAGGTGACAGGCAAAGTCATTGCTGAGACCGCCAAGGATCTCACGAACTCCCGGCTGGATGAGGTTGAGAAGCGCGTCAAAGCGGATCTTGCTGGCCATGTGCCCGTCGTTCGGGCGCAGGCACATGCCTGTGGTGCGGCTGCGCTGTCCACTGTCTCTTTCTAATCCCGCGCCGCGTCGATATGCACACAGTATACGATAGGCGCGAGCGGCGGGGACGCAATCAAATGACCGATGAGGCAAAAGGTGTTCTCGCCATGATCGGCGCCTGTTCGGTTTGGGGCTTTTCGGGGGTATACTACAAATTACTTGGCGATGTGCCCCCGCTTGAAATCCTGTGCCACCGCACGATCTGGGGCTTCGCCTTTTTCCTGTGCATCCTCAAGGTTCAGGGACGCTTGCGTGCTCTGCCATCGGCAGTTGCGACGCCGCACACCTTCGCCATCGTGGCGTTCGGCTCTCTCGTCATATCGATTAACTGGTTTGTGTTCATTACCTCGATCCATCTGGGCCATGCGACAGAGGCATCACTGGGCTACTACATATTTCCGCTCGCCTCGGTTCTTCTGGGCGCGATTTTCTTTGGCGAGAGGTTGGGCCGTGCGCAGCTGATGTCGGTTGCCTTGGCGGCGATTGCAGTGGTCATTTTGTCGTTTGGTCTTCAGGTCGCACCGTGGGTCGCGCTGATCCTTGCGCTGACCTTTGCGCTTTATGGTGTGGTTAAAAAGAGCCTCGACACGGGCCCGGTTGTCTCCGTCACGGCCGAGCTGGCGATCTTGGCGCCCTTCGCTCTGACTTGGCTCGTGGTGGTTCACTTGCGCGGCGACGGACATTTCGGAGCGGACCTCGTGACCAGCTTGATGTTGGCTTTTGCGGGTGTTCTGACGGCGATCCCGCTGATCTTGTTTTCCTACGCCACGCGCCGGGTGTCGCTGGCCACTATCGGGCTGGTGCAATATCTCAATCCGACACTGCAGTTTTTGGTTGCGACCCTGATATTTCGTGAGGCGTTCACCATGTGGCACGCCGTTGCGTTTGCGCTGATCTGGACGGCGCTGGCGGTCTACACCGCTGCGTCGCTGCGCCGGGGGAGTGCCGCGCGCAAGGCGGCAAGGGCGGCTGCCACGTCCGATACGGCGATATAGGCCTGCGCCAGATCGTCGCCAGCAAACCCCTCGCGCGCGACGTGCTGCAACAGCGCCAGCAAAGGCTGCCAATAGCCTTCCACATCGACGATGACGACAGGCTTGGTGTGATGCCCCAGTTGCCGCCATGTAAGCACCTCGAACAGCTCGTCCAGCGATCCGGTCCCGCCGGGCAGCAGCACGGTGGCGTCCGAGTTCATGAACATCACTTTCTTGCGCTCATGCATCGTCTCGGTAACGATCCGGCTGTGCTGTGTGTCTGCCAAAGCCTCGCGTCCCACCAGATGTTGTGGGATGACGCCGAGCAGATCGCCGCCGGCTTTCCGTGCTGCCTCGGCGCAGCGCCCCATCAGCCCCACGTCGCCTGCGCCGTAGACCAGTCGCCATCCTTCGTGTGCCAGACCCGCGCCCAATGCGTCTGCTGCTGTGCCATAGGCTTGGCGCGCGCCCTCGCGTGCGCCGCAAAAGACACAGATGGATAGGGTGGGCATGGCCGGCTCGCCTTTTCGCGTCGGGTGCTTTGACGCGTGTTAGCCTTGTTGTTAGGCTCGATCAACCCGCGCGGGCCTGCGCGGACAGGCCGCAGGCTTGGGGATCAGGGGGATAGCATGTTTCAAAACGCGCGTTTGGTGCGTCTGGTAGGTGCTGGTGCAGTGGCCTTGGCCGCAATCGTGATCGGCGGACTCTATACGGTGGGCGTGATTGGGCGGGACGATAGGCTGCCGGCAGAGGCACCCGGTGCGGCTGAGTCCGGCGTGGATACGAATATGTCGCCGGCAGCCCCCAAAACTGGCACATCGCAAGCGGATTTAGGCGATGGTCTGGCCGACGTTTTGACGGGTGATTTGGCCCAGTCCGAACCTGCGCCAGCGCCCATCCCGGCCTCTCCCAGTATCGACGTCTTTCGGCTTGAGCCGGATGGTGCGGCCCTTGTCGCAGGCACCGCAGCGCCCGGTTGGCGGATTGAGATCTTGCTGGATGGCGCGTCGTTGGCGACAGCCACACCGGCCAGAGATGGGAAATTCGCCGTATTTGTTGACATCCCGGCCAGCGGTGCGGTGCGCGTGTTGACGCTTCGCATGGCTGGCCCTGACGATGGCGCCGCGCCGGTCATGGGCGACAATGAGGTTATCATCGCGCCCACCACTCAGGCGGTAGCTGGGCCTGCGCGGATCAAAGACGCGCCTGCCGCAGAGCCGCCCGTTGCAACGCGGCCCGCAGATGACGCTGGCCAAGGCGCCGCGATGGTGGCCGGCGGTCCTGATGCGGAGCCTTTGCAGAGTGCGCCCGAGATGCCGCCGCGCGGTGCGCTTCCGGCTGCCGCGCCGTCGGGCGCTGGCAACATTGTAGCGCGCCCGGTGACCCCGCCTGCTGCGACCGCCCCTACGGCGGACGAACCGGCTGCGCCCGCCCGCGCGGGGACAGTCACGGCCTCCAATGCAGCCTCTGCCGCTGATGGCACTGGTGTGTCCACGCCAGAGTCCGCTCTGATCGACGTGGCACGCTCTCCCGATGCTCAAACGACAGCGCCGGGATTGGTGGGGGCCGATACCGTGCAGGAAACCGCGCCGGCTGCCGCCGCTCCAGAACAGTCCGCGCCTGCCACTTTTGCACCTACCGTCTTGATGGCTGATGCTGCGGGCGTGCGTGTCCTGCAACAGCCTGCCTCCGGCCCTTCGCCGCAGGCGATGTCGCGCGTTGCCCTCGATGCGATTAGCTACAGCGCGGACGGCGACGTGCAGCTTTCTGGCCGGGCTACTGGACATGGAATCGTACGGATATACTTGGATAACCGCGCGATCATCACATCGCGCATTGACGCAGCCGGCATGTGGCGCACTGGGTTGCCGCAGGTCGATACTGGGATCTATACACTCCGCATTGATGAGGTGAACGCGGACGGCGCCGTCACCAGTCGCGTGGAAACACCGTTCAAGCGTGAGGACCGCGCCTTGTTGGTCGAGTTACAGGCCAGCGGCTTGGCGACTGTATCCGATACGGCCACCTTGGCCATCGCTACGCAGACCGGCACAAACCAGACCGCGAGCGCAGCACCTGTTCGCGCAGTCACGGTCCAGCCGGGCAACACCCTTTGGGCAATCTCGCGCGAGCGATACGGCGAGGGCATCCTCTATGTCCGTGTGTTTGAGGCGAACTCAGACCGCATCCGTGATGCAGACCTGATCTATCCCGGTCAGGTTTTCACCCTTCCAGATTAACGGCCCGCACTGTTCATCTTGCCATAAATACACAAATTCCACGGCCAGGGCCTGCGTGTATCTGGCAACTCGCCCGCGCAGCGGGTGGATATCCTAGGTCAGCCGACCTAGATAGAAGCTCTTCCAGTCGTCAGAGGCACCCCTATGAGTCACGACCCCAACACCGGAACCGACTCGTCAGCCTCTGGCTGGGCCACGATCATCCGCGTTGCGCCTTATATCTGGCCCAAGCAGGATGGCGGCTGGGTCAAGCGGCGGGTGATTCTGGCGCTGTTCGCGCTCGTCGTGGCCAAACTGATCGCGGTCGGCACGCCCTTTTTCTACAAGGCTGCGGTCGACATGCTGTCTGGCGAGGGTACAGGCGACGCGGCTTGGACGCTGGGCGCCGGGGCCATCGGCCTGACGGTGGCCTACGGTGTGGCGCGGTTGATGAATGTGGGGCTGCAACAGCTGCGCGATGCGCTCTTTGCTCCGGTTGGGCAACGCGCGCTGCGCAAGGTGGCGCTGCGCACGTTCCGCCACATTCACCATATGTCGATGCGGTACCACATCACGCGCAAGACGGGCGGGCTCAGCCGCATTATCGAGCGGGGGGTGAAGGGTGTCGACTTCCTGCTGCGCTTCCTAATCTTCTCGATCTTTCCTCTTATTCTCGAACTGGTGCTCGTTGGCATCGTCCTATGGGCGGCATTCGATTTCTGGTATCTGTTCGTCGTGATGGTCGTAATCGCGCTCTACGTCGCCTTTACGTTCAAGGTGACCGAATGGCGCGTCAAGCTGCGGCGCGAGATGAACGATCAGGACACCGACGCCAACCAAAAGGCGATCGACAGCCTGCTGAACTATGAGACGGTCAAGTATTTCGGCGCTGAGGATCGCGAGGCGGCGCGCTATGATGTCGCTATGGCTGGGTATGAGCGTGCGGCGGTCAGGACTTCCTATTCATTGTCCTTCCTCAATTTCGGACAATCCTTGCTGATTACAGCAGGCCTCGTGATCGTCATGGTCATGGCGGTTATAGGCGTGCAGGACGGCAGCCTGACGGTGGGCGATTTCGTCATGGTAAACGCTTACATGATCCAGATCACCATGCCGCTGAACTTCCTTGGCACTGTCTATCGTGAGATCCGCCAGAGCCTTGTGGACATGGGCGAGATGTTCGGTCTGCTGGATCAGGCGCCCGATGTGACGGATGCGGGCGATGCCCGCCTGCTCAAGGTAACTGGCGGCAAGATTGAATTGCGCGATGTTCACTTTGGCTATGATACGGCGCGCAAGATCCTCGGTGGTATCACTTTGACTGCTGAGCCCGGCCAGACGGTCGCTATCGTCGGCCCCACTGGGTCGGGAAAATCAACGATCGGTCGGCTGCTCTTCCGTTTCTACGATGTGTCTCAGGGCGCGCTGCTGATTGACGGGCAGGACATCCGCGACGTCACGCAGGCCAGCCTGCACAACGCGATTGGGGTGGTGCCGCAGGATACCGTCCTCTTTAATGACACCATTGGCTACAACATTGCCTATGGCCGCGACAACGCCACCCAAGATGAGGTGATCGCCGCCGCACGCGCCGCGTCGATCCATGACTTCATCGTCTCGCTGCCCGACGGCTATGACACCACCGTTGGCGAGCGGGGTTTGAAACTTTCGGGCGGCGAAAAACAGCGCGTGGGCATCGCGCGCACCCTGCTCAAGGATCCTCCCATCCTCTTGCTGGACGAGGCGACCAGCGCGCTCGATACCGCGACAGAGCGGGATATTCAGGACGCATTGGCGCGCGCAGGGCACGGGCGTACAGTGCTGATTATCGCGCACCGTCTCAGCACCGTGGCCGATGCCGATCTGATTGTCGTGCTGGACGGTGGGGTCATCACCGAGCAGGGCACTCATGCCGATCTTCTGAAAAAAGACGGGCGCTATGCCGGCCTTTGGCATCGCCAGCAATCGGACGAGGCGGCCTGATGCCGCAAAAGGACTATCCGCAGACGTCGGACGGTCGCTATTTCGTCTCGCGCGCGCAGCTTTGGCGCTGCACCGATCCGGCGCTGAGTGACAGTGAGCGGCGCGCCGCGATCAAGGCGCTGATGCAGGCGCGCCGCGCTGTCCAACTGGCTGGCACGGACGCCGCTGCCGAGCGCAATGCGCGCGCCGGAGTCGATATCGCCAAGCGTAGCTTGGGTGAGCGTGGCCCGGTCTGGTGGCAGGATGGCGCACCAGACGAGAGCGGGCATCACCCCCAGAATTCCAGCTACGCAGATTGGTGGAGCGCGCTGGACGAGGCTGCCCGAGTACGTGGAAGCTAATCGGCATCCGGCCAGCCTGCATCCGGCCAGCCTGCGTCCATTTATCCCGCGTTCGCCATTTTCTGTATTATCCTAGAGGCATAGGGCATGGGTGCATCACGGCCCGGTACATCCCATTATTCACGATCGCCCAAGTCCGCCCGCACGCGCTGTACCATCGTGGGCTATCTGGATCGTCCTTTTAGTCACCACCGAGATGATCCTGCTGGCGCTTATCTTTTAGGTATCTAGGCCAGTCGAGTGTGACTTCACGGGCCTGCCAATGATCTGCCGTGCACTGCGCGGTCTGGCCGCTCTTGGCGTGGCTTTTCCGCGCCGTGCTGGCGCTGTGGTGGAGCGCGGGGGTCGTGCAGGGGTCTATGATTTGCGGGCAGCGAGCCGGCCTCATGGCTCGCCCTGTGCATCATCGGAAGGGCGCTGTTGGTCCCGGTGATCAAAGAGGCGTTCTTATGCGGCTATGTGCAGGTGCGGTTCGACGATGGCACGCCCTTGCGCAGCGCCGCTGTCGTGGCTGTGTTGCCAACCATTTTGCGCCGCCGCATGAGCGCTGGATCAAGGCTGGGCTTGCAGGAGTGCTGTTCTCGCTGATTTACGTGCGGCGCGGGTGACGAGAGGATGCGCACAAAGACGTTTCCCCAAAAACTACTGAACCATGAGCCGCCATCCTGGGCCGACGCAGTTGCGGCGCTTGCCATTACGAGGGCTGCAAAGGCTGGGATTGACTTAGACAAATGCCAAACTATCTCAACACATCGTCTTTTTTTGGAAATTACACATACTATATTGCATATATCTTACAATTCTCTATTCGGGCGCCAGATCGAGACCAAGTGCGGCCGTAGGAGCCGCTTGTTGCAAAGGGGGGCTGACCGCGGGGCAGATTTGCGCCCTTTTCGACCACGCCAGACGCTCCCGCGCGGTCCCGCCATCAGAGAATAGAGCGAAGCATGTATGTCACTCGGCAGCGCGCAGCGGCTTTGGCAACAACGGATCATCGGAGCCTTCGACCGCGCCGCCATCATCTGTGCGGCTATCATCCGCGCTCGCGTCCACGTCACCCGGTTCTTGCTCTGCTAGGATGCGTTTAAAATCGTCCAGATCCAGAGTGGTGTCTGCGACCTGGATGTAATCCTGCGGGGCAGGGTCATCATCGGCGATGTCTTCCCAGATGATCTCGGGCGCGCGCACGCGGCGGGCGGCTGAAGCCAGTGCCCAATCCTGCGCCGCACGGCTGGTGCGGCCCATTGACATCGCAGCCGCCGCACGCGCCAGCCAGCCCATATATGTGCCCAGCCAGACCCGCAGCGCCAGCATCGAGGGGGTGAAGATCAGTGTTAGAACTGTTGCGATCCCCAGCCCAAAAACAACAGCGGTCGCCAGCTGTTTCCACCACAGCGCGGTGGGGCTATCAAAGCTGTAGCCACCGTTTACGAAGTCCAGAGACAGGCCGAACATCATCGGCGCGAGCCCCGCCATCGTGGTGATTGTGGTCAGCAGGACAGGTCTGATGCGCGCCTCGGTCGTGCGCGTAATTGCCTCAACCCGAGGCATGTAGCGGCTGAATTCCTGATAGGTATCAATAAGAACTATGTTGTTGTTCACCACGATCCCAGCCAGTGCCACGATGCCGGTACCGGTCATTATAATTGAAAACGTCTGGCCCATTACCAGCATGCCGATCAGCACGCCTGTCGTGCTGAGGATGACTGCCAGCAGCACGAGCACCGCGTTGTAGACGCTGTTGAACTGCGCCAAGAGGATGATAAACATGAGTCCTAGCGCGCCTGCAAAAGCCTTCATGAGAAATGCGCCAGATTCCGCTTGATCCTCCTGATCGCCGGTCCATTCATAGCTGACCGAGGCGGGCAGGACCCCACTGTTTAGCCATTCTGTAAGGACCTCGATCCGTTCACTTGGGGTGATCGGCACGTCTCGTGTCTCGCTGTCACCTGTGATTGTCGTGGTCAGGCCTGTGGCCACGCCGGCCTTGACGTCAAAATAGCGAGTTTGGTCGATACGGTCGATCTGGGCCAGCTTTGCTACGGGCGTGCGGGTGATGAAATTGACCAGCGGCACCAGCCCGTCGTCCGTGCGCACTTTTAGCGTGTCAAGCGTGCTGAGGACGCGATCATTTGCGGGTAGGCGGAGGCGGATGTCGATTTCCTCATCGGATGAGGGGACTCGCATTTCGCCCAGCGTCAAGCCGCGCGTGACCAACTGCACCATCGCGCCGACGGTCGCCACGTCTGCGCCATAACGGCCGGCCTGTTCGACGTCGACGTCGATCTGCCAATCGATGCCGGGTAGAGGCAAGGTATCCTCGATCAGGGTCAGACCGCGCGTCTGCCCAAACTTTTCATGGGCAAGTGCGGTCGCCGCCTGCAACTCGGTCCAGTTTTGGCCGGTGAGCCGCAGGTGAACGGGCTTGGCCGAGGCAGGTCCGTTGGCTTGGGCTAGGATTTCCGCCTTGATGCCGGGGATCATGGCCAGTTTGGCCGTCAGCTCGGCGATGATCTGATCGCCGTCGACGGCCGGATCGCTGATCTGGCGATCCCAAAGGCCCCCGAGCCACGGCTGAGTGACAGTGCCGCGTGCATCCCACGGGGTGGTTTCGAACTGGACCTGCCCAATGGTGTCCAGCGGCGGCGAGGTGCCCCCGGTGTTGTTGTCCAGACCGCCGTCACCGGCGAAGGCGAAGGCCGAGGCGACGCCTTGCTGCGCCAGCACGACATCCTCGACGCGCGCCACCAAATCGTCCTTCTGCTCGATCGACAGGTTCCCGCGTGCTTGTACATATACGATCGCCTGCTCCGGCTCGGATTCGACGAAGAACTCGGTGCCGTTATTATTGTTAATATAATAGATCAGTGTGGTGCCCACGATGACAAAGATCACGCCAAAGGCCACCAGCGGCATCACTGGATTGCCGACGATGGAATGAATGACCCAGCCAAACGGACTGCGTCTGTAGCCCGAGCGCACAGTCGCGGCCCGGCGTGGCATTGCACGCCCGCCCAGCCAGCGCGCGCCATTCGTGACTCGCCGCCACAGGGCCATAAGGCCTAGAAGGATGGTAGCCACGCCCGCAACGCCGATCGCCGCAAGCGCAGCGGCGGTGAGGCACAGCACGAAGGCGGTTGCCAGCGACGGGATAACAGATCCGAGGATCGCACCGTCATCCATAGTCGTGAAGGTGCCGCTAACCTGCGACAGCAGCTGGGGCACGCCTGCACCCGCCGCCGCGATCCCCATGGCGGCCACCGGGAACAGCGCCAGATGCCCCACCCACCAGCCGCCTGCGATCTGCGCCAGCCGGGCATCGAACCACAGCTCTAGCCGTCCGGTGATGCCGCCGAGGACGGGCAGATAAACCAACGCGACCAAGAGGGACGCAGACAGAACGAAGATCAGCGTGACGGGCAGCATCCCCATGAACTGCCCGGGAACGCCCGGCCAGAATAGCATTGGCAGAAACGCGCACAGCGTGGTCGCGGTTGAGCTGACGACAGGCCAGAACATTCGCTTGGCCGCCTCGACATAGGCTGTCATCGGGCCAGACCCCTCCTCGATCCGGCGGTCGGCATATTCGACCACGACAATGGCGCCGTCCACCAGCATGCCGACGGCCAAGATCAGGCCAAACATCACAATGTTCGATATTGTAATGCCCATGACCGCCATCATGGCAAAACAGAGGAGAAATGACGTGGGAATCGCAAATCCCACCAACAGGGCTGGACGGATACCCAGCGTCGCCAGCATCACGATCATCACCAATGCAATGGCCGTCAGGACCGATCCCTCAAGCTGGCTGACCATTGAGGCGACGTTGCGGGACTGATCGTTCGATGTACCCACCTGCACCGCGGCCTTCAGCTCGTGTGGCCAGCCAATGCGCGCCTTGTCGACCGTCTCGCGGACCAGTTGGGCCGTGTCGATGATATTGAAGCCCTTCCGTTTGACCACTTGGAGCGCGACGGTATTTTCGCCGTTGAAGCGGGCGGTGCCGATGCGGTCCTCGAAGGTCAGGTTGACGCGCGCCACGTCGCCCAACGTGACCACGCGGTCGCCGTTTACCTTGACCGGGAGGCGATAGATATCGCGGGTGTCCTCGAATGATGACGGGATCTTGACCGAGAACGTACCGCCTGCGCTACGCACCTCGCCTGCGGCGATTAGCAGATTGTTGTTCTGGACGGCGTTCAGCAGATCGCCCGCCGTCACATCGTAGGACTCCAGCCGCAGAGGGTCTATCAGCACTTCGACCAACTCATCGCGCTTGCCTGCGATGCCGGCCTCCAAAATGGGCTCAAGCGCCTCAAGGCGATCCTGTAAATCGTCTGCCACGCGGGCCATCGTCCGTTCTGGCACGTCGCCGGTCAGGTTTACGATGATGATGGGAAACTCGCTGAAGTTGATCTCGTTCAGGGTGTATTTATCGGCGCCGTCGGGAAATTTGCTTTCGGCGGCGCTCATCGCATCGCGCACATCGGCCATGATGGCGGTCTTGTCCCAGCCGAATTCAAATTCCAGCGCGATGCCAGCGAAATTCTCGGCGGCGGTGCCGGTTATGTTCTTCAGCCCGTCCAGATCGCTCAGTTCGGTCTCCATGACCTTGACCAGAAGCTTCTCGCTGTCTTCGGCAGAAATGCCGGGGAAGAGGACCGACACGAAGAGTGCGGGGATCTCGATGTCGGGTTCGCCCTCTTTGGGCAGTCCGACATAGGCCAGCCCTCCGGCCAGCAGGCTGAGGGCGATGAAGGCCAGCACCATGCGCGCACGCTCGGCGGCCCAGTCGACGATGCGGGTCATTGGATGACCACCGCGTCGCTCTGTGCCTCGCCCGCCTCACCCTCTGTCTTGCTATTGGCCCCTGTCTCGCTGCGGTAGGTAGCTAGTACCGGCACGCCAGTAATGATGTACTCCTGCCCAATCACGATCACGTCCACGGCGTCCGGTAGTCCCGATACCCAGATACCGTCGAGGGTATCGCGGACGAGTGTGACGGGAAAGAAATCAGCCGTTTCGTTTTTGACGACACGCACACCCAGGAGGCCGCCATCGTCCAGCGTCAGCGCCGATTGCGGCAGCAAATGCGCGAGCATACCGTCTGAGGCGATCATGATCTCGGCGGTCTGCCCGTCGCGAATGGCCAGATCAGGGTTTGGTACTGACATCTCGACGCGAAATGTACGTGTTTCCGGATCAGCCGAGCGCGACAGGAACGTCACCATGCCGCTCACTTTGGTGCCGGATACGAGCGTTGCGCGCGCCTGCGCACCCATGTCGATGCGGTTAATCTCGGTCTCCGGGACAAATCCGATCAGCTTGATCGGGTCCAGTTGAATGATCGTCGCGCACAGCGACCCGGGCTGCATTAGGCTGCCCAGCTCTGCGGTGTCCGATTCTAGTAAGCCAGCGAAGGGCGCGGCGATCTCCAGCCGGGTCAGTTCCTCGCGGGCACCGGCGGCGGAGGCCTCGGCGGCCTCGATTCCGGTGCGCGCGGCATCGAGGCCTGACTTGGCGGCCTGCACGGCCGCCCTGCCGGCGCTAAGCGCTGCCCGTGTGCTGGCGACGCGGGTATCGGAGGCGAATCCGCTCTCGCTGAGTTTGGAGGCGGCGGTGTTGTTGATCTGCGCCTCGGCGAGCTGCGCCTCGGCCTCCGCCAGACGAGCTTTGCCCTCGGGAATGCGCGTCTCGGCTTCGGCGCTGCGGGCGCGGGCCTCGGCTAGGGCGGCCTGACGCGTGCCGGAGTCCAACTGGCAAAGCAGCTGGCCTGCCTCTACGAATGCCCCCTTGCGCAGCGGCTCTGAGACGATACGCCCCGACGTTTCGGCACGCACATCGACTTGCCGTTGGGCCTGCGTCTGGCCCCGTATCACAACAGCGTTACCGATATCTTGCGCACGGCTGTGAACGGCGACAACGCGCACAGCGGTGGGTGCTGTATCGGTGGCAACAACAGGCGCGGGTGCGTCGGTGTCAGGCGCCGCCGCGGGGGCGAGGGTGACTGTCAGCCATGTCCGCTCGAACACGAAGGCATAAACTGCCAATGCAGCGATGATCGCGGTCAATATCGAAAACAGTCGCATTCAAATTCCCTTACGTGATTGCGGAGCATTTAGCGTAAAATATACGGCGCGTCATGACTGCCTTTGATATTTTATACGCTAAACGAGACAGTTCAGATTACTTTTTTGCGAAGGATGCGCGAGCCGTGTCTGCACGCCTGTCCGGTGCACCTGTCCCCGCAGTGCCTGTAGCGCTTGTCGCCGTGTCCCGGTCGGCGGCCCTTGGCAGGCCTCGTTTGAACAGCTAAGAGAGGAAAATCCGCAGTAAGGTAAGGCAGGCGCACACCCCGTGAGCAATAATGACAGTTTCATCGAAGAGGTCAGCGAAGAGGTCCGCCGCGACCGTTTGTTCACCCTCCTGCGGCGCTATGGCTGGATTGCAATTCTTGCCGTCCTGGTCCTGGTGGGCGGCGCCGCATATAATGAATGGCAAAAGGCGCAGGATCGTAGCGCGGCCGAAGCGCTGGGGGATGCCATTCTCACCGCGCTCGAGATCGAGGATAGATCGGCACGAGCGGGCACTCTGGACGGCGTTCAGGCCGACGGTCCGGCAAGTGCCGCGATCTTGCAGATGCTGGCCGCGGCCGAAGAGCTACAGGACGATCCCAAGGGCGCCACCGCGCGCCTGATGGAGATCGCGCAGATGAATGACATTGCGTCAGTCTATCGCCAGATCGCGACGCTCAAGGCCGTGATGATCCCGAATGGCGGCCTGGATGTGGACATGCGTCGCGCGCGGTTGAATGATCTGGCGCTGGGCGGCGGCGTGATCCGCCTGCTGGCCGAAGAGCAGCTGGCCTATCTCGATATTGAGACAGGCGACGAAGCTGCGGCGATCGAGCGGCTGAATGCGATTTCGGCGGATGCGGGCGCGACGGCGGGCTTGCGTCGCCGCGCGACACAAGTGATTGTGGTGCTGGGCGGCGAGCCTTTGCTACCGGGCGGAACCACTGCAAGCGCGCCAGACGCGGCCACTAGCGATGGTAGGGATGCAGAGGCCGGCGCCGAAGATAGCGTAGGCGACGGCGAATAACCGGCGCTTGGCGCAGGTCGCCAAAGCAAGACAGGGACAGTGGGACATGCACGCGGTGATACGGAACAAAAAGACTTTTGGCTGGCTGGCCGCTCTGGCGCTGCTGGCCGCCTGCTCCGAGCCTGATCCCATCCTGCCGGGCAAGCGTGAAGGCCTGCGCGAAGTGCTGAGTTCAGATCAGGCCGAGACTACGGCGAGTGAAGTGGTTGGCGCATCCGGCCCGAACGTGGCCGAAGCGCTGCGCTTGCCTGCTGCCCGCACCAATGCCGAATGGCTGCAGCGCGTCGGCTCGCCCAGCACGCGCACCGAGCATCCCAGTCTGTCCTCCGCGCCCAGCCTTATCTGGTCCGCCTCCATTGGTGCAGGCGATGGCGCCCGCCAGCGCATCACCGCCGATCCGGTAGTTGCAGGCGGGCGAATATTCGCTATGGACGCTGCCGCTCAGGTCAGTGCGCATGCGCCGAATGGCGCCGCGCTGTGGTCTACCAGCCTTGTGCCAGCAACCGATTCGCCGAGCGATGGTAGCGGTGGCGGGTTGGCTTACGGCGACGGCAAGCTTTTTGCTTCGACAGGCTTTGGCCGCATAACCGCGTTGGATCCGGCGACTGGTGGCACAATCTGGGAACAGGAGCTGCTGGAGACGGGCACCGCCACCCCTACGGTGTTGGGCAATTTAGTCTATATAGTCGCGGGCGACGAAACGGCATGGGCGCTGGACGCTGACACTGGTCGCATCGAATGGCAGCTGGCTGCGACACCCAACATCAATAACGTGCTGGGCGGCCCCGCGCCCGCGATTTCCGATAAATACGCCGTCTTTGCGTTTGGCTCTGGCGAAGTGCAGGGCGCGTTCCGTAAGGGCGGTTTGCGCCTCTGGGATGCCTCCATCGTCGGCCAGCGCGACGGGCTGGCGCAAAGCCGTTTGTCCGACATCACAGGTGATCCCGTGATCCGCGGTGACCGAGTCTATGTGGGGAACCAGTCGGGCCGCATGTCAGCCCTGCGGTTGGAGAACGGCGCGCACATCTGGACTGCGGACGAAGGCCCGATGAGCCCGGTCTGGGCCACTGACGATGCGATATTTCTCGTCTCGGACAAGAACGAGCTGGTGCGCTTGCGCAGCGAAGACGGCAGCCGTGTCTGGGGCGCCAAGTTGCCTTTTTTCGTCAAGTCCAAGCCCAAGCGTCAGGCCGAAGTTTATGCGCATTATGGTCCCATTTTGGCAGGAGGGCGCCTGATCGTTGCATCGAATGACGGTTACCTGCGCCTGTTTGATCCCGTATCGGGCGCATTGGTCGGCAGCATTGAGGTGCCAAGTGGCGCGACAACTAATCCGGTCGTTGCGGGTGGTGTTCTTTATGTTGTCGGCGCATCTGGGCAACTGCACGCTTTCCGCTGATCGCGTATTGCTTTAAGAGGGCGACTTGATCCGTCTCGGAGCACTAAAATGACTTTCAGTCTTGCTATCGTGGGCCGCCCTAATGTGGGTAAGTCCACGCTGTTCAATCGCCTGGTCGGCAAGCGCCTTGCGCTCGTCGATGACCAGCCCGGCGTCACGCGCGATCTGCGCGAGGGTGCGGCGCGTCTGGGCGACCTACGATTTACCGTGATCGACACCGCCGGCTTGGAGGAGGTGACTGACGACTCGCTTCAAGGTCGTATGCGCAAGCTGACAGAGCGGGCAGTTGATATGGCTGATATCTGCCTGTTCATGATCGACGCACGCACCGGGGTCACGCCTACGGACGAAGTGTTTGCAGATATTCTCCGCAAGCGGTCCAAGCATGTAATCCTGGCCGCCAACAAGGCTGAGGGCTCTGCTGCCGATGCCGGCGTGATCGAGGCATACGGTTTGGGTCTGGGCGAGCCGATTCGCCTGTCCGCTGAGCATGGCGAAGGTTTGAATGATCTCTATTCCATTCTAATGCCGCTATCCGACGGGTTCGAGGAGCGGGCAAAGAACGACGCGCCCGAAGTGGATGTGTCCGTCGAGGATGGTGACGCTGATGCCCCTCGGGTACCGAGCTCTAAAAAGCCGCTCCAAGTGGCCGTGGTTGGCCGGCCCAACGCCGGAAAGTCAACACTAATCAACAAGATACTGGGTGAGGATCGCCTGCTGACTGGCCCCGAGGCCGGGATTACGCGTGATGCTATATCTCTGCAACTGGACTGGGATGGGCTGCATACGCGCATCTTCGACACTGCCGGTATGCGCAAGAAGGCACGTATTCAGGAAAAGCTTGAAAAGCTCAGCGTCAGCGATGGCCTGCGTGCCGTCAAATTTGCCGAGGTTGTGATCGTCCTGCTCGACGCTGCCATCCCGTTTGAGCAGCAGGATCTGCGCATCGCGGATCTGGCCGAGCGTGAGGGCCGCGCCGTGGTTCTGGCGATCAACAAGTGGGATATGGAGCCCGAAAAGCAGCAAAAACTGCGTGATTTACGCGAATCGTTTGAGCGACTGCTGCCGCAATTGCGCGGTGCGCCGATGGTCACGGTGTCGTCGATAACCGGTAAGGGCATCGACAAGCTGCGCGAGGCGGTCGAGAAGGCACATGACGTTTGGAACCGCCGCATCACCACAGCGCAGTTAAACCGCTGGCTGACTGGAATGCTGGAGCAGCATCCGCCCCCCGCACCCGGCGGCAAGCGGATTAAGCTGCGCTACATGACGCAAGTGAAAACGCGGCCGCCCGGCTTTGTCGTGATGTGTAGCCACCCCGACAAACTACCCGAGAGCTATACGCGCTATCTGGTCAACGCACTGCGCGTGGATTTCGATATGCCCGGCACACCGATTCGCCTTCATATGCGGAGCCAGTCGGACAAGAACCCCTACAAGGGCAAAAAGAAAGCCGGTCCATCCAGTCTGCGCAAGCACTTGGGTAAGACATCGAAGTGATGCGGCGTGGCTAGCGCCGTTGAGGCGTAGGGCTGCCGCTGAAATAATCTCAAACGCGCGGCCATTTTCAAGCATGACCGCGCGTTTCTGTAAGACTACAGATCAGGTCACCCCCGCGCCGTGTCAGGCCCGACGCGCGTTTCTCGCCGCCAGCACCGCAAGAGCGACGGCGCCTATCGCGGCGAGGATGAGGACGGACATCGTGCCGCCCTGCCAGTTTTGCACGCAGACGCCAATCAACGCCCAGATCACACCGGCGAGAAAGCCCATCGCATCCGGCCTTTGCCGCACGATCAGCACTGCGAGCCCTAGCGCAATTAGCAGTGCGAGAATTGCGGCGACTGTTTGGTTCATTCCGCCGAAACCCGCCGCCATCAGGCCCAGCGATACGCAGGATGCTGCTGTCAGCCATCCTGTGTATAGCGCGACGGGCGCGCGGCCCAGCCATGCGGCGGTGCCGCCCCCCTGTCGGCGTGCGCAGCACCGCCCAGACTGCGAAGGCCCACATGACCCAGATCAGGATGGTTGCCCAAACTGCGCTGGCCTGCGCAACTGGTAGCCACGTGACGCCGACCGCCAGCGAGATCAGCAGAGGCAGGCGCATTGCGGCCCAGTCCATGTCATTGCGGCGTCGCCACATCCCGTAACCCGCCCCGGCGATCAGCCACAGATAGATCAGCCCCCAGATCGCGAAGGCATATCCAGCGGGCTGCACCGGCGGTTCAATCTGGGGAAAGGGAAACTGCCCCGAGTCGAACCCGCCAAAGCCGGGGGCCAAGAGCGGCGATAAGGCAAAGCCGATGGCGGCGATAAGGACGAGAATAGGCATTGGAAATCACCGATAATTAAGAAGAGAATAATGGTTAACCGCGCGCAGGACGCTACGGTTCCCTCTTGGGACTATAAGAAGGTGCATAGGCGAGCCGCCAAGTATCAGACCAACGCACCATTGGCGCTCAGCACTGATTTGCCGCCCAGATAGGGATGCAGCACCTCAGGCAGGCGTACGGCGCCGTCGGCCTGTTGACCGTTCTCCAGAACAGCGATCAGGCACCGCCCGACGGCCAGCCCCGAGCCATTCAGCGTATGCACGAATTTCGGCTTTCCGCCATCGCTGGGCTTGAACCGTGCGTTCATGCGCCGCGCCTGAAAGTCACCGCAGACCGATACGGAACTGATTTCGCGATAGGTATCCTGCCCCGGCAGCCACACCTCAATGTCATGGGTACGCCGCGCGCCAAAGCCCATGTCGCCTGTACAGAGCGCGATGGTGCGGTAGGGCAGGCCCAGCCGCTCGAGTATGCCCTCGGCGCAGCCGGTCATGCGGTCCAGCTCGTCGCGGCTGTTATCAGGGTGGGTGATGCTGACCATCTCGACCTTTTCGAACTGGTGCTGGCGCAGCATCCCCGACGTATCGCGTCCCGCGCTGCCCGCCTCGGAGCGGAAGCACTGGGAGTGCGCCACGAGGCGATGGGGCAGGGTGGCGACATCGACGACCTCGCCGTTGACAAGGTTGGTTAGCGGCACCTCGGCTGTTGGGACCAGCCACCAGCCATCGGTGGTTTTATAGCTGTCCTCACCGAATTTAGGCAACTGCCCGGTACCGTACATCATTTCCTCGCGGACCAACACGGGGGTCCATGTCTCGGTCAGACCATTCTCATCGACATGGGTGTTCAGCATGAACTGCGCAAGCGCGCGGTGGATGCGGGCGACGGCGCCACTCAAAACGACAAAGCGCGTGCCGCTCAGCTTTGCGCCCGCCTCAAAATCCATGCCGGGGACGACGCTTGCCAGCTCGTAATGCTCTTTCGGGGCGAAATCATACGCCGCGGGCGTACCCCAGCGGCGCATCTCGACGTTATCTGCCTCATCCCTGCCGTCCGGCACATCGTCAAATGGCAGGTTCGGCATGCCCATCAGCATATCTGTCAGCTCGGCATCCAGCGCTTTGGCTTCGGCATGCATCGCAGCGATCTCGGCCTTCTTTTCGCCTACCAGCGCGCGGAGGCGCTCAAACTCGGACTCGTTGCCTGCGGCTTTGGCGGCGCCCACGTCCTTTGACGCTTTGTTCTGTTCGGCCTGCGCGTTTTCGGCAGCGGCGATACGGGCGCGGCGCGCCTCGTCCAACGACAGGATCGCCTCGGAGGTGGGATTATTGCCGCGCCGCGTCAGCGCCGCGTCAAAGGCGGCAGGGTTTTCGCGGATCGCACGGATATCATGCATGGCTGGACCTCATGGGGCAGGTTGATTTTGTAAGTAGATAAGCATCAGGGGTGGATGAATCGAATTATGTCGCCTGTTATGCACCAGAAGGAGCGGCACGTGTAGACCCGCGTTCGGACCACAAGAATATCGCCAGTGCCAGAACACCCACGGTGCCAAAGCCAGCAACCATCGGGATCACCGTGCCGTTGAAGTTATGCCCGATAAAATATGAAATAGGCAGCGCGATGAAGTTCGAGACCGACCCGATCAGCGCCGCACCGAGGCCCGCCATATGGCCCAAAGGCTCCATTGCGATGGCGTTGAGGTTGCCAAACAGGATGCCAACGCAGAAGAACGATGCAATCAGCCACGCGAGAAACAGCGGCAGGGGCGGCACGCCGCCCGATGCGAAGGCCGGATATGCAAAGAGCGCAGCCAGCGTGATCAGCCCGATCATCGCGAACCGCGTCAGAAGGCGCATCCCTAGCCGCATGACCAACAGCGAATTGACCACGGCGGCGCCACCGATCGAAAGCGCCGCCATACCGAAATAGACGGGAAACAGCGCGCCCGCGTCATACACAACTTCGTAGATCTGTTGCGCTGTGCTGAGATAGGCCAGAAACGCGCCGAATATCAGACCGAGCGCGAGAGTGTTGCCAACGGCGGTGCGGTTGCGCACGATCTCGTTAAGGCCGCGCCATATCGATGTGGCCGAGAAGGGCCTGCGCTGCGGCAGTGGCAGCGTCTCGGGCTGGCGCATGGCAAACCATGCGGCCGCCGTCATTGCCAGCACGATCAGCACCAGAAACGTCGCGCGCCAGCCCGACAGATAGATCACGACCTGGCCCAGCGCGGGCGCAATGGTTGGCACCAGAATGAACACCGCCATGACGAACGACATGATGCGCGCCATCTCGCGGCCCTCATAGCCGTCGCGCACCAACGCCAGCGTCACGATGCGCGGGCTGGCCGCACCCAGCCCTTGGAGCACGCGGCCTGCGATCATCATTTCCCAAGTCGTGGCAAAGAGCGACATCAGGCAACCCAGCGCAAAGACGCTATAGCCCAGATAGATGATCGGTTTGCGGCCAAAGCTGTCAGATAGTGGCCCGGCTAGCGCCTGACCCACCGCAAAGCCGAAGAAGAGCGAGCTGACGATTAGTTGTACGTCGTTGGCATCGTCGATGCCCAGATCGTGGCCGATCGTGGCAAGGCCCGGCAGCATCATATCGGTCGCCAGTGCAACGATCGAGATCATCATCGCCAGCAGGATCACGAATTCGAGCAGCGGAAGGGTGGCGATGGGCTTGCGCATTTAGGGGCCTTTCGAAAGGGCGATCAACCCCTTTTGCAGGCGCTTTACGCCCCGTGATGCCTCAGGTCCAGCGCAATTCGGCGGGCCGGATCTCGAACGCGATGTGATGCGCGCCGCCTTCCAGATTGGCGCGCGTGTGGTTGGTAAGGGTGCGCCAATAGGGCTGAACAGTCACTGCCTCCTGACGTACCAGCGCCTCCAGCCGGGCCATGATCGCGCGGCGCGCTTCGATGTCTAGCGTCGCCAGTGCATCGCTCAGCAGGGCGTCAAATTCGGGGTTTGACCAGCCAAATTCGTTCCAAACCTCGCCCGAGCGGTAGGCCAGTGCATAGGTTTGCACGCCCAGTGGCCGGTGGCCCCAATCGGTGGTGCTGAAGGCAAAGCTATTCCAATCCTCCCAATAAAGTGGGCCGGGCAGGATTGTGCGCCGCACCTTGATCCCCGCATCCAGCAGTAGCGCCGCCGCCGTGTCAGCGGTGTTGCGGCGCCAGCTGTCGTCGATGGAAATCAGCTCGTGTTCGTAATCCTGCATCCCGGCCTCGGTCATCAACGCGAGGGCGGCGGCAGGGTCGTATTCGGGGGCGGGCATCGGCGCGTAGGCCGGATGCAGGGGTGACACGTGGTGGTTTTCTGCGACTTCGCCCTCGCCGGCATGGCCCAGCTCCAGCAGGATGTCGTTGCTCATCGCCAGTGCCAGGGCGCGGCGCACGCGCACATCCGCATATGGAAAGCTGCCATCCACCTCGGCCAGTTGGTTGGGCCGGATCACGATGGTCGCCGCCGTGCGTATGTTATGCGTGCGCCAGTCGTCGATACCGGCGAACTGATTTACATAAACCCCCTCGATGGAGTGGGTCATATCGATCAGCCCCGCCTCGGCGGCGGCGTGGGCGGCAAGCGGATCGGTGCCTGTGTCGATGAATTCGATCCGTTCCATCCAAGCGCCGTTCCCAGCGTTCCACCATGTGTGCGCGTTGTTGCGCACCAGCACGGCGCGCACCCCCGGCTCCAGAAATTCAGGCAGGTAGGGGCCGGTGCCGACGGGATTTTCCAGCATCGTCTCGGCGTCAAAGTCCTTAGGCACAATGGCCGCTGGATAATCGGCCATGCCTGCGATCAGCGATATGTCGGGGCGCGGCAGGCGCAACTCGACTGTGTGACTGTTGGTCAGCGTGATGGCGCCCTCGATTGCGCGGCCGGTTTCCGGGTCGATCAGCACGGCAAAACGCCCAGCCATCGAGTTGCCGGGCACGCTCCGCTCGCACCATCCGGCAATATTGCGCGCTACATCCGCGCCCGTAAAAGGCGTGCCGTCATTCCATGTCACGCCGCGGCGTACGTTCAGCGTATATTGCGCGGCATCGTCTGAAATGCTCCAGCCTTCGAGCAGCTGCGGGCGGAAAGTGCCGTCATTTTCGTAGCTGATGAGGTATTCCAGCCAGCCGCGCGTAAAGTTAGCGGCCTGAAACCAATCCAGACTGCGCGGATCGGCAACCGCGCGCACCAGCATCTGTATGCGCACTTCCGTGCGGGGTGCGTCGCTGGTGGGCGGTGCCGTCTCCTGCGCGGCGGCGGGGGCAGGCAGTCCCAGCATAGCGTACGCGGTGGTGGAACTGGCCCCGAAGGCGCTGGCCAGCGAGAGGAACTCGCGCCGATTGCAGTAATCCGTATCGCCTGCCGGATGCCGTAACTTTGCCGCCTGATCGTACAGCCAGCGGGGCAGGGCGCGCCCTGATGGTGCGTTGGGTCGGGTAGGGCTCATCCGATGGGGCTCATTTGGGCGTCTCCGGCGGTCAGCGCCGGGATTCGCGGCGGACCGGCCAAAACGATAGTCCTGCAATGCTGCCCAAAGCGCAACCGGCGTACTGGGCTTAGGTTGGACTGCCCCCTGACGGATCCGGCGGATTTGGCGGGGCGGGCGCGCCGAAGGGCGCATGGCCCAGCCCTTTCGACAGTAGCGGCCCGTAAGGTGCCGCCGCCGGGATAGAGCGCGCATCAGCGCAGCAGCAGCGGTAGATAGAGATTGATGCATGATGGCGCCTCGACGCCAAAGAACGGCCTCTTTGTGGCGGCCTCCTGAGCCGGGCAGTCTTTCTCGTAGTAGAAGATCACGCGCACGGCCGTTTGCAGCGTATTCGATATGAAGAACAGCCATTTGAGATAGTCGCCGCACGCGGGATCGTCCGGCAGGGGCGCCAGCCTGCCCGGCGCGTGGTCGTCCAGCCATGTCAGGATCGCTGCCGTCTTGAACAGCACGCCTTGGGGCGTTTCCAGCGCGGGGATTAGGCTATGCGGGTTGATCGCGCGGGGGGCTACGCTGTCCGGTGCGCGGACGGTGCGGTCCTCAAGGCGCTGTCGGGGTATAATGCAGGATGAGTATCAATACGCCACGATACGCGCTGCACGTGCTACGCCGCCGTGCGATTGAACCCGTGTTTCGCACGTGGCGGTTTGGGCGGCGTCCAGCAGTCTGATTGCTTCTCGCGCCACCCTAGCATACTCCTTATAAGCAACTGAATGAGATATGTGGGGGAAGGAGTCGCTGCCATGACTGGACAATTGTCACCCATCGACAAGGCCAAATTTGTCGCCGCCAAAAAGGCGGTTGATTATGTTGAGGACGGGATGCGTGTGGGCCTTGGAACAGGCTCGACCGCTGCGTGGATGGTGCGCTGTCTGGGCGAACTGGTGCGCAATGACGGGCTGAAGATACGGGGCGTGCCCACCTCCACCCGCACCGCCGAGTTGGCCCGCGAGGTAGGTATCGAGGTGATAAGTCTGGACGAGGCCAAGTGGCTGGACCTGACCATTGACGGGGCTGACGAGTTCGACGCCGAGCTGAATCTGATAAAGGGCGGCGGCGGCGCCTTGTTGCAGGAAAAGATCGTCGCGACCGCAAGCGACCAGATGATTGTGATTGCCGACGCGGCCAAAGAGGTTGGCCACCTGGGCGCCTTCCCGCTGCCGGTCGAAGTGATCCCGTTCGGCTGGCAGACCACGCGCGCATTGATCGAGGAAATGCTGATTTCCGTCGACGTTCTGGGCCGCGATGTGACGCTGCGCATGAATGGCGATCATCCGTTCGTGACGGATGAAGGCAATCATATCCTAGACCTGCATCTGGGCCGCATCGGCAACGCGCGCCAACTGGCGATGGTGATGAACCAGATGCCGGGCGTCGTAGAGAACGGCCTTTTCATCGATATCTGCGACATCGTCGTGATCGGCCACGGCGATGGCCGGGTCGAGCTGCGCGATATCAACGAGGGTACGGTCGAGCAGGATCGGCTGGATTTCGTGGAGACGGATAACCTTTTCAGCGACATGTTGGATTGATAGGCGTTGGATGATCGTGTCCAGATAACTTTCCAGTTATGCGCGTGCGGCGCGTAATGATGAGGGTCACTATTCAGGTCTATGCGATTGGTGCGGGTATGCCCTTACGGCTATGTTAGGGTGGCGCTAGTATTTATGAGCCATTCTAGGGGTGGTGACTGCGCGTGCGGCTGTGCATACACGGCACCGTGGTGCCGCGCCGACACTAGATCGCACGCCGGACGCCTGATGGGGTTCAGTTGACGGGCATGTGGGGCAAGGTCTAGACGGTCCCGTGGGACGATCTGGTCGCCCATACTGTTGATCCCGCGTGGCGGGTTGGCGTGATCTTCGCCGCCCCGCAATATGGCGGCACTAGGGGCGTTTCGGCATCGAGGCGCTGCGGATGATGGGCGAAGGTGCTGCTGTGCGGATTTATCGCGCGCTGATGGATCGCATCCTCGATCTGGAGTAGCGGCTGGGGGTGATCGATCAGGCGGTGGCGGGGCGCGCGAACATTTCGAAAGGTGCGGTTACGCACGACAAGGCTGCTAATGACAAGAAAGGCACTCGAATGAATTTCGACTATGATCTGTTTGTGATTGGCGGTGGCTCGGGCGGGGTACGCGCCGCACGCGTTGCCGCGGCAACCGGCGCGACCGTGGCACTAGCCGAAGAGAGCCGCTATGGCGGCACCTGCGTCATTCGAGGCTGCGTGCCGAAAAAACTGATGGTGTTCGCTAGCGAGTTTCCGGCCGAGATGCAGCAGGCGCAGGCCTATGGTTGGACCGTTCACGTGGGCGGTTTCGACTGGTCCAAGTTCCGCACACAGCTGCATGTCGAGCTGGACAGGCTGGAGGTGGTCTATCGAAACCTGTTGAAGAACAGCGGCGTCACCACCTATGATGCCCGTGCAAGCCTGACGGATGCGCATACCGTGGCGTTGTCTTCGGGCGAGATTTTCACTGCTAAGCATATCCTGATCGCTACTGGCGGCGCACCGGTGCGCCCCGATATGCCGGGCGCTGAGTATGGCATCGTCAGCGACGATATCTTTCACCTCGACAGGTTGCCGAGTAGTGTTTTGGTCGTCGGCGGCGGCTACATCGCCTGCGAATTTGCCTGTATCCTCAATGGCCTTGGCGTTGCGGTTACGCAGTATTATCGCGGCGCGCAGATCCTGCGCGGCTTCGATGACGAGGCGCGCGGCCTAGTGTCCGAGGACATGATCGAGAACGGCATCGACGTGAAGCTGGGCACCAACGTCCTCGACATTACGCCAGATGGGGACGGCTACTTCGTCAAGCCGTCAACCGGCGTTGAAAAGCGATTTGACAAGGTGTTTTTTGCTACGGGACGCAAGCCTAACAGCGCGGATATGGGCCTTGAGGATCTGGGTGTTGGCCTTGGCCGAAACGGGCAAATCGAGGTTAATGAATATTCGCAGACCTCGGTGCCGTCGACCTACGCTATTGGCGACGTGACCGACCGGGTCAATCTGACGCCGGTTGCGATCCGCGAGGGGATGGCCTTTGTCGAGACGGTGTTCAAGGGCAACCCGACGCCGGTCGATCACGACCTGATCCCGACCGCGATTTTCACACAGCCTGAAATTGGCACGGTCGGCCTCAGCGAAGAGGCTGCTCGCGAGATCGAGCCAGTCGAGATCTACTGCACGTCGTTCCGCCCGATGAAGACGGCCTTTGTCGGCGGCACGGGCCGCGTTCTGATGAAGCTTGTCGTCAGCCAAGCAACGCGCCGCGTGATGGGGTGTCACATCGTCGCGCCCGGCGCGGGCGAGATGATCCAGTTGGCCGGCATCGCGGTCAAGATGGGTGCAACGAAAGAAGATTTCGACCGTGTCTGCGCGGTGCATCCAACTATTTCAGAAGAATTGGTGACTATGAAAACCCCGATACGCGCGGGGTAGTTCCAACAAGTTGCCCGGCCATGGGTTGAATTCCCGGCTAGGCTGTACAGTTTAACACGGACCGATGCGCTAATGCGCCGAGGTCGGGAATTTAAGAGGGATGAACATTCATGGCGGGACAGTCGGGCGGCCCATGGGGCGGCGGCGGTAACTCTGGCGGAAATAATGGTAACGGCGCTGGAAACGACCAGAACAATGGTCAGAACGGTGGCGAGCGCGGTGGCAAACGCCCCGGTGGCAGCCAGATTTCCGAGATCGACGAGCTGGTGCGCAAGGGCCAAGACCAACTGCGCGTGCTGATGGGCGGGCGCGGCGGCGGCGGCGGGGCCAATGGCGCCGATGGCGGCGAGGGCGGCCCGCAGATCACGCGCGGTATGGTCGTTCTGGGCCTGCTGGCCGCGGTCGCGATTTGGCTTTTCTCCAGCTTCTACACAGTCAAGCCCGAGGAGCGCGCAGTCGAGCTGTTCCTTGGCGAATATCACCGCACCACAGGGTCAGGCCCGCACCTCGCGCCTTGGCCTTTCGTGAGCTACGAAAAGGTTGTCGTCACCACCGAGCGGAGTGAGGACATTGGCGTTGGCGCACAAGGCAGCGAAGCTGGTCTTATGCTGACTGGGGACGAAAACATCGTTGATATCGATTTTCAGGTCGTCTGGAATATCAACGATCCGGCCATGCTGCTGTTCAACCTGCGTGATCCGCGCGCCACGATCCGCGCCGTCTCGGAATCGGCCATGCGCGAAATCATTGCGCAATCGCTGCTTGCGCCAGTCCTGAACCGTGACCGCGGTGTGATCGCATCGCGTCTGGAGGAGTTGATTCAACAAACGATGGAAAGCTACGAAAGCGGCGTCAACATCATTCGCGTCAACTTTGACAAGGCTGATCCGCCGCAATCCGTCATCGACGCCTTCCGCGAAGTCCAAGCCGCCGAACAGCAACGCGACCGGCTAGAAAAGTTAGCTGACGCCTATGCTGCACGCATTCTCGCCGAGGCGCGCGGTCAGGCCGCCCAAACACTGGAAGAAGCCGAAGGGTACCGTGCTCGCGTGGTCAACGAGGCCGAGGGTGAGGCCAGCCGCTTTAGCGCTGTTTTAAGCGAATATACCA
>Ga0307981_1000487_pt1 | contig 38953 bp, 34 predicted proteins | sample OrgLakmetagen987_FD_201849 | JGI IMG/M metagenome (GOLD analysis project Ga0307981, IMG submission 201849) | Saline water microbial communities from Organic Lake, Antarctica - #987 | ecosystem: Environmental > Aquatic > Non-marine Saline and Alkaline > Saline | place: Antarctica: Organic Lake... | reverse complement strand
TTCAAAAGTCCCATGTGTATCACTCCATTGCCCCCCGTTGCGCATCGCGCTGGGGGAAGGGTCACATGGGTCAATTCTCAATGGAAATTATGCCGCTACCCGGGTCACTTCTGGATGGAAATCAACAATATCTCGTTCGAACACCGCGCGTCGCATTGCCCGTGTACTGTCGGCCATCTTGCTTTCCTCAAGCCAGCGCTCGCCAAACTGTCCGAAGCTCTTCGCCTCTTTCAGACGGCGTTTGTCCCACTGTTCTTCTTGTGCGGATGAACGTCCCTCGCCGACCAATCGTCTGGCACCTATCAGTTCCTCTCGTGCACGAGCAACAGATACGCCGGCCGGACCATACCGTCCGAGGGTCAGGGTCTCGCGTCGGCCGTTCAACCGATAATCAAAACGGAATACGACAGTACCTGAGGGTTGGACGGTGACGTACATTCCGTCACGGTTTGAAATCTTGTACAATTTCTTCCTTGGTTTCATCGCTCTGAGATCTGCGACAGTCAACATATTCCTCTCCTGAAATCCAGTTCATCAAGCGAAAAATACCGTCACGTGAAAATATGGGCTATTTCAGCTATATCTATATTTAATATCAATACGTTAGACGCCAACTTATACCGTCAGTGCTCTTACTCTTGCTGACGGGATATCGGATTCTGGATAAATTGGAAATCTGGGATACCGTCATTCATACCGTCAGGATGATCGGTATCCCATCAATAGACGCTGAAAGGTATCGAGTAAATAATAATTTTAAATCAATGCGTTATATCGTAATCTGGGGTGGTATTGGATGCCGTAGCGTACGCGAAAATCATTCCCACTCGATCGTGCCGGGGGGTTTGGAGGTGATGTCGTAGGTCACCCGGTTGATGCCCTTGACCTCGTTGATGATGCGCGTCGCGGTTTCGCCCAGAAATTCGTGGGTGAACGGGTAATAATCCGCCGTCATGCCGTCGACCGATGTCACCGCGCGCAGCGCGCAGGCGAAATCATAGGTGCGCCGGTCGCCCATCACGCCCACGGTGCGCACGGGCAGGATGGCGACGAAGGCTTGCCAGATCTCGTCATAAAGGCCGTGGCGGCGGATCTGGTCGATATAGACCGCATCCGCCTTGCGCAGGATATCGAGCTTTTCGCGGGTGATCTCTCCGGGGCATCGGATCGCCAGACCGGGGCCGGGAAAGGGGTGACGCCCGATGAAGGACGGGGGCAGGCCCAGCTCTGTGCCCAGGGCGCGGACCTCGTCCTTGAAGAGCTCGCGCAACGGCTCGACCAGTTTCAGGCCCATCTTTTCGGGCAATCCGCCGACATTGTGGTGCGATTTGATGGTCACCGACGGGCCCCCGCTGAACGAGACCGATTCGATGACATCCGGGTATAGGGTGCCTTGCGCGAGGAATTCCGCCCCCTCGATTTCATCCGCGTATTTCTGGAACACGTCGATGAACAGCCCGCCGATGATCTTGCGCTTGGTTTCGGGGTCGCTGACGCCGTCCAACTTGCCCAGAAACAGCGCCGATTCGTCGGCGTGGATCAGCGGCAGGTTGTAATGCTCGCGGAACATCGTCACGACTTCGGTGGCCTCGTTCTGGCGCAACAGCCCGTGATCGACAAAGACGCAGGTGAGTTGATCGCCGATCGCCTCGTGGATCAGCACGGCGGCGACGGACGAATCGACGCCGCCAGAAAGCGCGCAGATAACTTTCTTGTCGCCGACCTCATCGCGGATACGTGCGATGGCCTCTTCGCGGTAGGCGCCCATCGTCCAGTCGCCGGTAAAGCCTGCCAGACGCACGAAGTTTTCATAAAGCCGCGACCCCATCGGTGTGTGATGCACCTCTGGATGGAACTGAACGGCGTAGAAATTGCGCTGCACATCGCCGGTGATCGCAAATGGCGCACCAGAGGACGTGCCATAGACATCGAATCCCGGCGCGATGGCGGCCACGTGGTCGCCGTGGCTCATCCAGACCTGCTCGCGCTCGGCATTGAACCAGCCCTCCAGCAGGGGAATACGCGCCTGAGCAGGGGTGACGAAGGCGCGGCCAAACTCGGACGTCGTATCGCTGCGCTCGACCTGTCCGCCCAGCATCTGCATCATCACCTGCTGGCCGTAGCAGATGCCCAGAACCGGCACGCCAAGCTCGAATACCTGCGCCGGGGGACGGGGCGAACCGGCGTCCAGCACCGATGCGGGGCCCCCTGACAGGATCACGGCGCGCGGCTGCATCTCGGCCAGCGTTTCGGCGGTGACCGTCTGGTAGGGATGGATTTCGCAATAGACATTGAGCTCGCGCAGGCGACGCGCGATCAGCTGCGTGACCTGAGAGCCGAAGTCGATGATAAGCAAGCGCTGGTGCTGGGTCTGTGTCATGTGGTCTGATAAGCGCGGGCGCAGCAAAGCGCAATATCCACCACAAAAGGGACAGCGATGACACGTCTGATCACCGAATTCGGCTTTGGCACGTCGTTGCGCAGGGGCGATTATACACAGGCGGCGGAGCGTGCGATCCGCAACGCGCTGTGGCGCAATTCGATCAATCTGGCGGAGCTTTACGACCTGCCAAAGACGGCGATGCGGATCAGGGTCGAAATTGGCGTGATGCGGCCCGATCTGGTGGATGTCTCGGCCTTGGGGGATGTCTTTCCCTATGGCACGCCGGAATTCGAGGTGCGCCATGGCGGCCTGGATGTCGCGCGACCCGGCGGCAGTGGCAATCCGACGGTAATGGCCAATGCGGCTTTGTCGGTTTCACTGGAGGGCGCGCGATGAGCGAACAGCGGGTGATTATCCAGATGGGGCAGGGGGTTGACCTGAGCGGCACCGACCCCGACGCCGCCGCCCTGCGCGCCGTTCAGAACGCGATGAACGGCGCCGCGCTGCCGGTGCTCAGTGGTTTTGACCCGGTGCGGATCGCGATCCATATCGGCGCACCGGACCCGGATGCGGTGGATCCCACGCCATTGGTGGCGCTGTTTCCGAACGCGCAGGCACAGCTGCGCAAAGGCGGGCTGAGCATCACCGACCCCGACACGAAGGCCAAACAGATCGTCGTCACCGCCGCCATCGAGGTCTTTGTCGCCAAACCCGGCGGCTAGCCCGCCTCACATGTCGTTTTTCCCCCGTTTGCGCCGCAATCCACGCCTGCCCGAAGACGCACACGCGGTAATCAAAGCGCAATGGCGTTCAAGGGGAGAGCGGATATGGCCGAGGCAGCAACAACCAGACGCGGGCGCGGGGGGGGCGGTGCCGCACGGCGCGCCGAACGCACCGCCGTCAGCGTCGAGACCGCCCGCTATATCGAGCGCAACATCCCCAATTACGAGGTGCTGACCGAAGAGGCGCTTGGGATCATCGAGACCAACGCCGAAACCGTGCTGGCCGAGATCGGCGTGAATTTCGTCAACAACCCCGCAGCGTTGGAGCTTTGGCGCAAGGCCGGAGCCGAGATCCACGGCGAGCGCGTCCGCATCCCGCGCGGTCTGGCCCGCAAGCTGTGTTCCACCGCGCCCGCCAGTTTCACGCAACACGCCCGCAACCCCGAGCGCAACGTGGTCATTGGCGGCAAATCCCTCGTGCTGGCTCCGGTTTACGGGCCGCCCTTCGTGCGCGATCTGGCGGGCGGGCGGCGTTACGCCACGATGGAGGATTTCCGCAAATTCGTGAAACTCGGCTATATGTCCAAATGGTTGCACCACTCAGGCGGCACGGTCTGCGAGCCCACGGATGTGGCCGTCAACAAACGCCATCTCGACATGCTGCTGGCCCATATGACCCTGTCGGACAAGCCGTTCATGGGGTCGGTGACCGAGCCCAGCCGCGCGCAGGACAGCGTTGACATGTGTGAGATTCTCTTCGGCAAGGACTTTGTCCAGGAAAACACCGTGATGACCAGCCTCATCAACGTCAATTCGCCGATGACCTTCGACGACGTGATGATGGGCGCGATGGAGATTTATGCCCGCAACAATCAGGCGGTGATTCTGTCGCCGTTCATTGTCGGCGGCGCGATGGCCCCGGTCAGCATTGCCGGCACCCTGACGCAGGTTCTGGCCGAAGTCATGGCCGGCATCGCCTATAACCAATTGGTCCGCCCCGGTGCGCCGGTGATCTTCGGCGCGTTTGTGACGTCCATCGACATGAATTCCGGCGCGCCCACCTTCGGCACGCCCGAGGCGTCGCATATCCTTTACGGCGCGGGGCAATTGGCGCGGCGCATGGGTCTGCCGTTCCGGTCGGGCGGGGGGCTTTGCGCCAGCAAGCTGCCCGATGCGCAGGCGGCCTATGAGACGACGCAGACGCTGAACGCGGCATTGCTGGGCGGTGTCAACTTCATGCTGCATGCCTGCGGCTGGCTTGAAGGCGGCCTGGTCGCCAGCTTCGAGAAATTCGTGATGGACGCGGATCAATTGGGCATCCTGCATCATCTGGCCCGCGGCATCGAGATGGATGAAAACGCGCAAGCCATGGATGCGATCCGCGAGGTGGGCCCCGGCGGGCATTACCTTGGCTGCGCGCATACCCAGGCCAATTTCAAGGATGCCTTCTGGCGCACGAACCTCTTTGATTACAAGCCCTTCGAGACATGGGACGAAGAGGGCGCGCGCGACACCTATGCGCTGGCCGCCGAACGTGTAACGCGCCAGCTGGCCGATTACCGCCAGCCCCCTCTCGACCCGGCGATCGCGCAGGCCCTGTCAGCCTATGTTGCCGAGAAAAAGGCCTCCATGCCGGATGCCTTCATGTAACCCTGGCACGTCACACAGGCGCTTTCCACAGGCGCTTTCCACAGGCGCTTTCAAGACGCACCTGCGTTTCATCGTTCCGATAATATGCGCCGCGCCGACATTTTCCGGCGCGCGCCATCCACTTTATTGTTTCAGAAATACGCGCAAAACCTTAACCCGGCTGCGCTGCCAGCAAAATCCGCGCCTCGCCCATCATGGCGACCAGAACCTGCACATGGCGGGCCACCGAATAGCGTGCATCCGCCTCGCGCCGATTGTCTTCGAGGCTTGCCTCCATCTCGATCAGACGGACAAGGGCTGGGCCGGAGCGCGGCAGCGCCTCATAGCCCAAAAGTGAGCGCAGATGGTCGCGTCGGTAATCCTGTGCGCCGATGCGGGCGGCACGGATCAGCAAACGGGGGCGGCGCAGGGTGGCAAGCATGCCGAGGATGTCTTTCATGGAATGTGGCCCTTTTACGGTTTCGATGAGGCAACATTGCACAACCTGAGCGGGTGTTGCATTTGGCAGACACTTTGCGCACGCACCTTTGAGAACTGTTTATCATTTAGAAACAATGATGCCCTCAGACCGCGATCATTAACGACCTCGTAACCAATTCCCGCCTAGGTTGTGGATAATTTTAGGGAAAAGATCTGGATAACTCCGTCACCCCTTCTGACCCTTTAGCAGGACATGAACGCAATGATGTCGACCAAAGCACATAAAAGTCTGCCTGACTGGATCCCGCAGGCGGCCGTTCACTATCTGGCGCATACCTCTTCAGGGCGTCCGATCCGGGCATTGGCGCGTGAGGCGGGCTGCCATGCGTCGACCGTGCTGCGCCAGGTGCGCCGGTTCGAAACCCGCCGCGACGACCCTCTGGTGGACGAGGCGCTGCGCAACCTAGGCGAGAAATACTTCCAGCCGCATGGCGCGCGCGGGTCCTTGTCCGCGACGGACGCCATCGACCCCGACCTGCTGGCCCGAGAGGGACAGCGCATCCTGCGCAGGCTCAGCGAATCCGGTGCTGTTCTGGCTGTGGCCGAAGGTATGGAAAAGGCCGTCGTGGTCCGCGATACCGGCGGTGATGCCACAATTCGAACCGCCGTGGTCGAGGCGCGGATCGCGCAGGCCATGGCGCTCAGCGACTGGATCGCGTGCCGCTCGACCGGTCGGATCGCGCGCTATGCGATCACCGCCACGGGCCGCGCGGCCCTGAACCGGATGATCCAGAGCGGTTCAGCCCCCATGGCAGCCGCCAATCCCGGCTTTGCCGAATCGCAGACGCCCTTTTCGCCCGCAAGCTGGGACGACGAAGACACTCGCCCGCGCCGCATGCGCTACCAGGCCGCAGAATCGCCGCTGGCCGCGCTGGCCCGTCGCCGCGACAAGGACGGCAGGCTGTTTCTGCCCGAAGATCTGGTCAATGCCGGCGAACGCCTGCGCGAGGATTTCGAACTGGCTCAGATGGGCACCGGCCTGCGCCCTGATTGGGAGGCCGAACTGACGTCCGGCACAGCGCCCGTGGCCGCGACCGGCAACACGCCCGCCCACGGTCCGGCGGCGGCGCTTGTGCGGATAGCCGATGCGCTGCGCGATCTGGGTCCGGGGCTCGGTGATGTGGTGCTGCGCTGCTGTTGCCACCTCGAAGGGCTCGAGGCCGCCGAAAAGCGCATGGGCTGGTCGGCCCGCTCGGGCAAGATCGTGCTGCGGATAGCACTTCAAAGGCTCAAGCGGCATTACGATGAAAACGGCACCAGCGTGCTGATCGGCTAGCCTCCCGACACCGCCGCGCTGCCGACAAAACGGCCTCCCGGCACAGGCAACAGAGAGAGGCGCGCGGCACGGGGGGCCAGTCGGTCTGGTGCAGGGATTACTCTTTAACCGGGAATGTGCCGCATGCATAACTGCGATGCGGGACTGGCACTGCGCCCTGCTGATGATTATGCTAAAGGGACGCCATGGAACCATCGCGGGGAAATAAACGTGCGAGACCTCAAAATCCCGGACCAGCGCCACCCTGAAAAGGCGCATCGCCCGGACAATGCCCAGCCTAGGAAACCCAGCTGGATCCGCGTCAAGGCGCCGGGCGGCGAGGGCTACAACGCCACCCGCAAGATCATGCGCGAGAACAATCTGGTCACCGTCTGCGAACAGGCGGCCTGTCCCAACGCAGGCGAATGCTGGGCACAAGGCCACGCCACCATGATGATCATGGGCGAGATCTGCACCCGGGGCTGCACATTCTGCAACATCGCGACGGGCAAACCGCAAACGCTCGATGCGTTCGAGCCGGGCCGCGTGGCCCATGCCGTCGACAAGCTGGGGCTGAACCACGTGGTCATCACAAGCGTCGACCGCGACGATCTGGACGATGGCGGGGCCGAGCATTTTGCCCAGACCATCCGCGCCATCCGCCACCGCCGTCCCGACACCACGATCGAGATCCTGACCCCCGATTTCCTCAAATGCGATGCGCATGCGCTCGAAACGGTGGTCGATGCCAAACCGGATGTGTTCAACCACAATCTCGAAACCGTGCCCGGCCTTTATCCGTCGGTTCGCCCCGGCGCGCGATATTTCCACTCATTGCGCCTGCTGCAACGGGTCAAGGAGCTTGATCCGCATATCTTTACCAAATCCGGCATCATGGTGGGCCTGGGCGAAGATCGCCAATCGGTGGGCCAGGTGATGGACGACATGCGCGCGGCGGATGTGGATTTCCTGACCATCGGCCAATATCTGCAACCGACCCCGAAACACCACGCGGTGGACCGCTTCGTGCACCCCGACGAATTCGGCTCCTATGAAAAAGCGGCCTACGGCAAAGGCTTTCTGATGGTCAGCGCCACACCTCTGACCCGCTCATCCTACCACGCCGGTGACGATTTCGCCCGCCTGCGCAGCAACCGCGAGGCCAAGCTCTCCCGCGTCTGACCAGACCACCGATGCGCCGCCCGCAGATGCGCCGCGCCGTCCTGACCCTTTCATCTTGCTAGATAAACCTCGGGGTCCGGGGCGGCGCCCCGGTCCGACGGCAATTATTGGTCATAGCATCCGTCACATCAGCGCAAAGCCACCAGATAGGCCGCAATCGCCTGCCGGTCGCTTTCGGGCAACTGCGCGGTGTTCTCGATCACCGAGACCATGTGGCCACCGGCTGTATCGAACTCGGGCGTGAACCCGGTTTCCAGATAATACGCGATCTCGGCCACGGACCAGCCCAATGTCGCAGGGTCTATCCCCGGAATGCGCCCGCGCCCGGCCGGGTTCGGTGCGCCTGTCATCCAGGCATCGCGCTGCAAGCCGCCCAGCTGATCGCGGGGCGTGTGACATTCGGCGCAATGGCCCAACGCCTCGACCAGCATACGGCCCCGGTCGACCTGCGCATCGGGCGCGTTGGCCAGAACCCACTGGGGCCGCAGATAAAGCGGCTTCCACAACCCCAGGGACCGCCGGATGTTGAATGGAAAACCGATGTCATGCGGCAGGCTCGCCGTGTCGTCGACGGGCAGGGTGGTCATATAGGCCCAGAGATCCGCCACCTGCCGGTCGGTCATCCGCGCATAGCTGGTATAGGGAAAGGCCGGGTAATAATGCTGCCCCTCGGGCGAGACACCGCGCAGCAGGGCATTGCCCAGATCCTGCACGGTCCAATCGCCGATCCCGGCGCTGGACATTGAGATGTTGGGCGCCAGAAACGTCCCGTAGGGCGAGGGGAAGCGCATCCCCCCCGCCAGCACCAGTTTGCCGTCAGCCTCCGCCTCGTCAGCGCCCGGCGACATGTGGCATGACGCACAGCCCGAGGCGATGAACACCTGTTCGCCCGCGACCGCGTCGCCCGTCAGATTGTCGAACCGCCCCTCGGCCAGACCCGCAGGGCGCGACAAGAGCCACGCACCCGCAGCGACGAGCACGGCCAGAAACAGACAAAATCGGATAAACCGGCGCATGGTGTTCGGCCGTTCTGATCAGCTCTCCGGTCCGCGGTGCGCCTTGTGGCAATCGCCGCAGGTGCCGCCGATGGCGCCCAATGCGGGGCCGAGGGCCTCGACGCCGTTCCCGGCTGCCGCCTGCATCACCAACGCGCCTTCGCCGAACGCTTCCCATTTGGCTAGGAAATCGGCATTGTCGGTCCAGATCGTCGGCTTGGCGCGGTTGCCCTCCAGCGCATCCATGTCCGAGCCTTCGACGAAAAGATGCCCGGGATAGATCATCGAGAGGCCCACCAGAGAATCGGCTGCGTTTTGCGCAATTTCTGCGTCATAGGGCGCTTCGCCCTTGGCCATGTTGCCCAAAAGGCCAAGATTGATCGCCATGATCTGGAACTGGCCCTGCCGCGCCTTGACCGGACCGGCAAAGGCATCCTGCGCCACGGCAGGCGCTGTGGTCAGCGTAAGTGCGACCAGAACGGGCGCAAAGAAAGCAGTAGTTTTGGCGAATGTCATTATGGTGTCTCCCGAAGTTGGACAAAGTGTCTCAGTTGACTTTAGTGTGGCGCGCTCGCGCGAAAAAGCAACAAGAGTGTGATCGGCGAGGCCCTCGTTTTTCCCAAAATATCCGGCCTTTGCAAAAATATCTGGCCTTTGCGAAAATATCCGGCCTTTACGAATATGTCAGGCCTTTACGAATATGTCAGGCCTTTACGAATATGTCAGGCCTTTGCGAATATGCCCCGCGCTGGTCATATAACGGTCAGGTATCGGTGAACCGCACCTTGCCGATATAGGGCAGGTTGCGGTTGCGCTGCGCATAATCGATCCCGTAGCCCACGACGAATTCATCGGGAATGGCGAAACCGATCCAGTCGGCGCGCATGTCCACCTCGCGCCGCGACGGTTTGTCGAGCAGGGCAATGGATTTGAGCCGCGCAGGACCGCGCGACCGCAACATCCGTTTCACATGGTTGAGCGTATGGCCGGTGTCGACGATATCCTCGACCACCAGCACGTCGCGCCCCTCGATGGCACCGCGCAAATCCTTGAGGATGCGCACCTCGCGGCTCGATTCCATCGTATCGCCGTAGGACGACACCTCGAGAAAATCGACCTCGACCGGCAGGTCCAGTTCGCGTACGAGGTCTGCGATGAACACGAAAGAACCGCGCAAGAGCCCCACCACGACCAGCTGGTCGGTATCTGCGAATTCCGCTGCAATCTCGGTCGAAAGCTCTTCGATCCGCGCCGCGATCGACTTGGCCGAGATCATCTGATCAATGACATAAGGACGCTGCACCATGACTTCCCCTTGATTTTTCAAGCCAAGGATACGACATGGAACGCCACTGTCACGCTGAATGTGCGCAACCCAAGGACATCCATGCCCCGCCACCACGAGACCCGCACGCTGCCCTACAGCGCCCAGCAGATGTATGATCTGGTGGCCGATGTGGGCAATTATCCGAAGTTTCTGCCGTGGACCGCCGCCGCGCGCATCCGCACGACCGACGATGAGGGCGATCATGTGGTGATTCTGGCGGATCTGGTGATCAGCTTCAAGGTGTTCCGCGAACGGTTCGGCAGCCGCGTGGTGCTCTGGCCCGGGGACATGCGGATCGACACCGAATATCTGGATGGGCCGTTCAAATACATGAAGTCCAACTGGTCCTTTGCGGACGTGGAGGGTGGCTGCAACGTGTCGTTCGACGTGGATTTCGAGTTTCGCAATCGCATCCTTCAGGGGGCGGCAGGCATGTTCTTTTACGAGGCCATGCAGCGCATCGTCCGCGCGTTCGAGCGGCGCGCGGCGGTGCTTTATGGATAAGCTCGACACGGTTCTGGGGCCTGCTTTGGCTGTGCCGGACGCCGCGGCATTGGACGTCATGCGCCTGTCGCTGGCCGATTGGCTGGCGGTCGGATTGGCCGGCACGGCCGAGCCGGTGGCGCGGATCACCCGCGATTTGGCGCTCAGCGAGGCCGGGGCAGGGCAGGCGACGCTCTTTGGCGGAGGTCGCGTTCCGGCCCGAGCGGCGGCATTGGTCAACGGCGCGACGTCGCACGCGCTCGATTACGACGACACGCATTTCGCCCATATCGGCCATCCGTCGGTGGCGGTGATCCCCGCAGCCCTCGCGCTGTGCGAGGTTCAAAGCTGTGATCTTCTGCGGGCCGCGCTGGCCGGGTGCGAGGCGTCGGTGCGCTTCGGTCTGGCCTTTGGTCGCGCGCATTACCAGACCGGGTTTCACCAGACCGCTACGGCGGGGGCTTTCGGGGCGACGGTCGCGGCGGGGCAAGTGCTGGGCTTGTCGCAGGACCGGATGCGCCACGCGCTGGGGCTGGCCGCGACCCGCGCCTCGGGGCTCAAGGCGCAGTTCGGAACCATGGGCAAACCCTACAATGCCGGGATTGCGGCGTCGAACGGGGTGGAATGTGCGCTGCTGGCGGCGCGCGGCATGGAATCCAACCCCGAGGCGGTCTTTGGCCCGCTGGGATTCTGCGACACACATCATTGCGACGGGCAAGTCTCAGAAAATACGGGATTTCTGATGACCCAGGTCAGCCACAAATTCCACGCCTGCTGCCACGGGTTGCACGCCACGCTCGAGGCGCTGGAGCTGCTCAAACCGGTCGATCCGGCGCAGATCCGACGGATCGAGATCGCCACGCATCCGCGCTGGATGTCCGTATGCAACCAGCCATCGCCGACCACCGGGCTGGGCGCGAAATTCAGCTACCGGATGGTGACAGCCCTGTCGCTGAGCGGCCATTCCACAGCGGCGCTGGACAGCTATTCCGATGCGCTCTGCGCCGATCCTGCGCTGATCGCCCTGCGCGACAAGGTGCATGTGACGGCGCAGGATGGCCTGTCCGAGACCGCCGCCAACGTGCGCATCGACGGTGCCGAGGCGCGGTTCGATCTGGCAGCGCCCTTGTCGCTGGCCCAGCGCACGGACAAGATGCGCACCAAGATTGCAGCTCTGATGGGCGGGCAGGCCGATGCCGTCTGGCAGGCCGGTCAGTCGGGCGATGTGGCCGCGATCACGGCGTTGATGCGCTGAGCGCGCCTTGCAGCATCGCCAGCGCATGATCGGTCGCCGCGCGGCGCACATTGACCCGGCCCAAAGCTCCGAACAGCACCGTCTCGGCCCGCGCGCCCTTTGCGCTGGCCAACCCGAAGCACACCATCCCCTCGGGTTTCGCAGCCGTCCCGCCCGGACCTGCCACACCCGAGACGGAGATCGCGAGATCCCCGCCCGACCGCACCAATGCACCCTGCGCCATCTCGATCACCACAGGTTCCGATACCGCGCCGTGGGTGTCCAGCGTCACCCCGGATAGGCCCAAAAGCTGCATCTTGGCTGCGTTGGAATAGGTCACGACGCCCCAGTCGAACGCGCGCGAGGCCCCTGCCACATCCGTCAGCGCCGCCGCAACCATGCCTCCTGTGCAGCTCTCTGCCGTAGCAAGGCGAAGGCTTTTTTGCACAGCCATTTCAAGGATTTGTGCGGCTATCTTCACATCAAAAACCCATGCGCCAGCCCGCCCAGAGCGATCACGCAGATCGCTGCGAACACGCCCGCAATCACATCGTCCAGCATGACGCCCATGGCGCCGCCTTGCCGGTCCGCCCAGCCCACAGGCCCCGGTTTCCAGATATCAAAGAGCCGGAACAGCACAAACGCCGCCACCCAGCCGGGCCAGAGCTGCAGCACGTCCACCGACATGAGCATCGCCCCGTAACTTACTGGAAAAAGGGCGATCCATTGGCCCAGAACCTCGTCGATCACGATCTCGGAGGGGTCTTTGTCGTTGCTTGTCTCGAGCATCTTTGCGGTCGCCATATAGCCGGTCAGCGCCACAAAGAGCGTCACATTGACCACAAACCAGAACCCGCCCAAGGCATGCACCGCCCAAAAGAGCGGCAGCGCCGCCAGCGACCCCCATGTCCCCGGCGCAGGCCGCAGATAGCCCACATATCCAACCGTCGCGATCAATCGCATCATTTCGTAACCAATGTCGCGGTGGCCAGCGCCGCGATCCCTTCTTTGCGCCCGGTGAAACCGAGCTGTTCCGATGTGGTCGCCTTGACCGACACCCGCGATACCTCGAGCCCCAGAACAGAGGCCAGCGCCCCGCGCATCGCCTGCGCATGCGGGCCGATCCTAGGATATTCGCAGATCAGCGTGACATCGCAATGGGTGATCCGCCAGCCCTGTGCATCGGCCATTTCAGCCGCGTGCCGCAGAAAGATATGGCTGGCGGCGCCTTTCCATCGTGGGTCGCTTGGCGGGAAATGCGTGCCGATGTCGCCCGCCGCCAGCGCGCCGTAGATCGCGTCGGTGAGCGCATGCATGCCGACATCCGCATCCGAATGGCCCAAAAGCCCGCGATCATGCGGAATGCGCACGCCGCAAAGCGTCACATGATCCCCGTCGCACAGCGCGTGCACGTCAAATCCCTGACCTGTCCTGACATCCATGTCGCCCTGCAACTCCCTGTCTGCGCGCGCAAAATCGCTTTGGGTCGTGATCTTGAGGTTGGCCGCGTCACCTGGCACGATCACCACGTCGATCCCCGCCGCGCGCGCCACCTCGACGTCGTCGGCGGCGGGGCCGGTATATGCATCATGCGCGGCGCGGATCGCCGCCAGCGCAAAGCCCTGCGGTGTCTGTGCCGCATAAAGCCCCGTCCGGTCGCGGGTGCCGGTCACGCGGGCGGCGTCGCCGGTCCAGAGCGCATCGGTCACCGGCAGACCGGGGGCGGCCCCTGCGTGTCCTGCCAAAGCGTCGATGACGGCGTCTATGACGGCGGAAGAGATGCCGGGTCGTGCCACATCGTGGATCAGCACATGGGTCACATCCGACCCAAGTGCCGCCAACCCCGCCTGCACCGATCCTGCGCGGGTGTCGCGGCCCATCACAAGGGTCACGCGTTCGCCCGCCACCTCCTGCGTCACCTCCTGCGCCGCCTCCTGCACCACTGCCTCAGCCACCTTCTCAGCCACTGCGCGGTCATCGGGGTGGATCACCAGAACCACAGGGCCGACACGCGGATGCCCCGTGAACCGCGCCAGGGTATGCGCCGCGACTGTCCTGCCGCGCAGCATTTGCCATTGTTTTGGCAGTTCTCCGCCCGCGCGGGTGCCCCGGCCCGCCGCGACGATCAGCGCGGCGGTGGTTTCGGGGCAGGGCGGCGGCGTATTGTCAGGCAAAGTCATGCGGTCTTTTAGGCGCTGACGCCGGGTTCGGCAATCTGCACTGGATCACTGCCTAAAAAACGGGCAATGAGTAGTTTGACCGGTGCCTAAACAGGGGCCACGCGTTGAATGTGACCTGCGGCTGCGATATTTGTACGAGATTGCACAAGGATTAGGCATGTGAGCATTGCATTGGCCAGCCCGCAAGGCGACGCCGCACCCCTTCCGGATCCGCCGGTCATGCTGGCGCCGATGGCCGGTATCACCGATCTTCCGTTTCGCCGCCTCGTGGCGCGGTTCGGCGCGGGCCGCGTGGTGAGCGAGATGGTCGCCAGTCAGGAATTGCTCGCGTCCCGCCCCGGTGTCCGCGAAAAGGCCGAGCTTGGCGCAGATGTCGAAGGCACCGCCGTTCAGATCGCGGGCCGCGATGCGCAGGCCATGGCGGAAACCGCGCGGCGGGTGACGGACATGGGTGCGCGGATCATCGACATCAACATGGGTTGCCCTGCCAAAAAGGTGACGGGGGGCTATTCCGGCTCAGCGCTTCTGCGCGATCCGGATCACGCGCTGCGGCTGATCGAGGCGGTGGTGGCCGCGGTTGACGTGCCGGTGACGCTCAAGACCCGTCTGGGCTGGGACGATGCCTGCACAAATGCAGGTCTGCTGGCGCAAAGGGCCCAATGTGCGGGCATCGCGCTGCTGACGATCCACGGCCGCACGCGCTGTCAGTTCTATAAGGGGCCGGCCGATTGGGCGGCGATCGCGCGGATCGCGCAGCCGCTGGACATCCCGGTGATTGCCAATGGCGATATCGTGGATGCCGATACCGCGCGCAGGGCCCTGGCCGCATCCGGCGCACAGGGGGTGATGATCGGGCGCGCGGCGCAGGGTCAGCCGTGGTTGCTCGCGCAGGTGGCGCATGCGCTCTGGGGTCATCCGGCGCCGCATGTTCCGCAAGGCCATGATCTGATCCACATGATTTCAGAGCATTACGAGGCAATGCTCGGCTTTTACGGCAAGACCCTCGGCGCGCGTGTCGCGCGCAAGCATCTGGGCTGGTATATGGACCGGGCCGGCACCGAACCCGCGCTGCGCCGCGAAGTGTTGACCGCAACGCCCAGCGCGGTTCTGGCGTATCTGCCGCAGGCGATCTGCGCCCAAAAACAGGCCGCCTGAGATGCCCGACGACATGACCCTCTGGTCGTCGCTGCCGGTGCCCGCAATCTTGCTGGAGCCCGACGACACCATCGCCGACATCAACCCGGCGGCCGAGGGGTTTCTGAACAATTCCGCGAAATGGCTGCACGGACAGCCGGTCTGGGACCGGTTGACCATCGACGCCTCTCTGACACAGAGCTTTGCCCGAGCGCGCCTGCAAGGCACGCCGCTGTTCGTCAACGATGTCGATGTCGGCGTCGGGGGCCGCGCGCCGCTGGTGTGCAACTTGCAGATCGCGCCGGTTCAGGGTCAGGCACAGGGCATGGCCGGGCGGATGATCCTGCTGATCAGCCCGCGCGAACTGGCCGGACGCATGACGCAAAGCAATTCGGTCAAATCCGCGGCCCGTTCGGCCATCGGCATGGCCGAGATGCTGGCGCATGAGATCAAGAATCCGCTGGCGGGCATCAGCGGTGCGGCGCAGCTTCTCAGCATGAACCTCGCGCCAGAAGATCTTGAATTGACGGATTTAATCGTGACCGAGACCCGCCGCATCGTCAAACTTCTGGAACAGGTGGAGCAATTCGGCAACCTCAGCCCGCCCGAGTTGAAGCCGGTCAATATCCATGACGTTCTGGACCGCGCACGGCGCTCGGCCTTGCTGGGCTTTGGCGCGCAGATGAAGATCGTCGAGCAATATGACCCGTCGCTGCCGATGGCGCAGGGCGATCCGGACCAGCTTTTGCAGGTGGTTCTGAACCTGCTGCGCAATGCCTCCGAGGCCGCGACGCGCGACGGGGCGGACGGCAAGGGCACAATCACGCTGCACACCTTTTATGAACACAGCTTTCGGATGCGGCGCAGTGACGGCAGCGGGCAGAACCTGCCGCTTCAGATCGAGGTGATCGACGATGGCCCCGGCCTGCCCGAACGGATCCGTGATCAGGTGTTCGACCCGTTTGTGTCGGGCCGCGAAAACGGCACCGGTCTGGGATTGGCGCTGGTCAGCAAGATCATCTCGGATCACTCTGGCTGGATTTCGGTCTCTTCGGCTCCGGGGCAGACCCGATTCCGCATCTCGCTGCCGCGGGTGCCGATATTACGTAAGGTGCCCAGGGTGTCGGTGGATCCGACTTCGCCCGATGATGCGCTCATTCCCCCCGAAGGTTCCAAGGAGACATTCTGATGGATGGCACAGTTCTGGTCGCCGATGACGACCGCACGATCCGCACGGTTCTGACCCAGGCGCTGACCCGCGCGGGCTGCCGGGTGCATGCCACGTCGTCGCTGACGACGCTGATGCGCTGGGTGGCCGAGGGCAAGGGCGACGTGGTGATCTCGGATGTCATGATGCCCGACGGCAACGGTCTGGAAATGCTGCCGAAGATCGCGCAGGACAGGCCCGGCCTGCCGGTCATCGTGATCTCGGCACAGAATACCATCATGACCGCCATTCAGGCCGCCGAGGCCGATGCCTACGATTACCTGCCAAAGCCGTTCGACCTGCCGGATCTGATGAAACGCACCGCGCGTGCGCTGGATCAGCGCCGCAACATGCGCGCGCCCCAATCGGACGTGCCCGAAAGGCCCGACGATCTTCCGCTGGTCGGCAAGACTCCGGCAATGCAGGCGCTGTATCGGTTGGTGGCACGGGTGATGAACACCGATATGGCGGTGCTGATCACCGGCGAGAGCGGCACCGGCAAAAGCCTGATCGCGCGTGCGATCCACGATTTCTCGGACCGGCGGACTTTGCCCTTCGTCACTGTCTCCGGCGCGGAACTGTCGGACCTCGAAGGGCCTGCGCGGGTGCTGGCACGGGTCAAGGGCGGCACGCTGCTGATCGACGAGATCGGCACTATCGAAGACGAGGTGCAGGCCAGAATTGTCCGGATGATGGATGCGCCGGGCGATTACTTGCCGCGGTTCATGGCAACGTCCCAGGGCGATCTGTCGGCGCAGATGGAGGCAGGGCAGGTGCGTCAGGATCTCTATTACCGCCTCAGCGGGGCGAGCATCGCGGTGCCTTCCTTGCGCGAACGGGTCGAGGATATCCCCCTGCTGACAGAGCATTTCCTGACCCGCGCCGAACGGGACGGCGCGCCGCGCCGCGCGCTGTCGTCCGATGCGCAGGAACTGGTCCGGGTCTATTCCTGGCCCGGCAACGTGCGCCAGCTGGAAAACGCCATCCGCCGTCTGGGCCTGACCAGCCGCGCCGACGAGATCACCCGCACCGAGGTCGAGATCGTTCTGGGCAATCAGCCCGACGTGGCCCCGGTTCTGGCCGGTGCGGGCGACGGCGAGAAACTGCAGGCCAGCGTGGCGCGGCATCTGCGGCGCTATTTCGATCTGCACGGTGCGATGCTGCCGCCGCCGGGGCTCTACACCCGGATCCTGCGCGAGGTCGAGGCGCCCTTGATCGAGATTGCGCTGGATGCCACAGGCGGGAATCAGGCGAAATGCGCGGATCTTCTGGGCATAAACCGCAATACCCTTCGAAAGAAAATTACAGACCTCGATATTCGCGTGACAAGACGCCGTAAATTGATGTAAAAGGGCAACATAAGCGTGGCCCCGGTGTTTCGGTATCGGAAGGACCACATAATATGGCGGTCTGTCGAGCAGGCGGCACATCAAAATGAGGGCAGGCTGTGGCCACGCGGGCACGGATTTCTGAACGCGCCCCCTACGGCACGTTCAGCTGGGCAAATATCAGCCGTTTGCGGCGCCAGAGGCGCGTGCAGAATGCGGGCACGCTGGGGCTTGTTCTGTTGGGCCCCTGTCTGGCGATCGCCACCTTCCTGATCCTCGGGCCGTTCGATCGCGGGGCGGCGGGCTTGCCGCTGCGGCTGATCCTGCTGGCCGATCTGGTCTATGTGCTGGTGGTTGCGTCGCTGGTGTTGCAACGGGTCGCGCGCATGATCGCCGCGCGCCGCGCGAAATCCGCCGGATCGCGGCTGCATCTGCGGCTGACGGGTGTCTTTGCGCTGATGGCCTTGCTGCCGACGGTGACTGTGGCGGTCTTTGCGGTCCTGACCATCAACATCGGGCTTGAGACGTGGTTTTCCCAGCGCGTTCAGAATGTTGTCGGCGCTTCTTTAAGTGCTGCCGAAGCCTATGAGGCCGAGCACCGCGATGCGCTCATTCAGGATGCCCGCGCTTTGGGGGTCTATATCGACGCCAACAGACGGGCGACCTTCATCATGGATGACGGCGAGTTGCGGCAGGTGCTGGGCCAGGGCCAGACCCAGATTCAGCGCGGGTTGAAAGAGGCCTATGTGATCGACGGCGCGGGCGAGATTCGCGCGCGGGGCGAACGCAGCTACCTCTTTGATTTCGAGGACCCTGACGAGGCCGCATGGGACATTGCCCGGACCGAGGGCGTCGCGGTGATCGAGGATTGGGACAACAACGAGTTCCGCGCGCTGATTCCGCTGGAGGCCTTCGTCGACCGTTATCTTTATGTCAGCCGCGAAGTCGATGGCGGCATCCTCAGCCTGCTGGACGAGACACAGCAGACCGCGCAATTCTACCAGCAGCAGGAAAGCGAACGGGGCCGCAGGCTCTTTGACTTCGCGCTGCTGTATCTGGGCTTTGCGGTGCTGCTGATCCTTGCCTCGGTCTGGCTGGGGCTGTGGTTTGCCGAACGTCTGTCGCTCCCTGTCGGAAGGCTCACCGGGGCCGCGCAGCGCGTCGGCGCGGGCGATCTGGATGTGCAGGTGATCGAGGAAGAGGGCGACGACGAGATCGCCATGCTGGGACGTTATTTCAACCAGATGACCCGGCAGCTCAACGGTCAGCGCAAGACGCTGCTGAACAACACCCGCCAGATCGAGCGCCGCCAGCGGCTGTTCGATTCAGTGCTTAGTTCGGTCACGTCCGGCGTCGTGGGGCTGGACGCGAAAGGGCGCGTGACCTTTGTGAACCGCTCTGCCGAACGGCTGCTGGGCTGGCAGGAAGATCAGCAAAGCCTGGCCATCGGCGCGGCGGTGCCCGAGTTCGGCCCGCTCTTCGTCAAGCTCCAGCAAGGGGCCAGCGAAACGCTGCAAGAGGAAATCAAGGTCGCGCGCGAAGGCCGGCTCGAAAACCTGCTGGTTCGGATGTCGAACCGGCGGCGCAAGGATGGCGGGCTCGAGGGGCATGTGGTGGCGTTTGACGATGTGTCCGATCTGGTCGCGGCGCAGCGCATGGCCGCCTGGGGCGACGTCGCCCGCCGCATCGCGCATGAGATCAAGAACCCGCTGACGCCCATTCAACTGAGCGCAGAGCGCATTCAGCGAAAGTTTGCCCGTGCGCTGCCCGAAGACGACGCCGCCAAGCTGAAAGACATGACCGGCGTGATCATCCGGCAGACCGGCGATCTGCGCCGCATCGTCGATGAGTTCTCGAAATTCGCGCGGATGCCGGAACCGCAGCGCAAACCCGAAGACCTGACAGAACTGGTCAAGGGCGCGGTGCTGCTGCAAGAGGCGGGCCAGCCCGATGTGCATTTCGTCACCGATCTGCCCGACGTGGCCATGCCCGCCGATCTGGACGCGACGATGATCAGCCAAGCGCTGACGAATTTGATCAAGAACGCAGGCGAAGCCATTGACACACTTGTGGCAAAAGGCGCGCCCGAGGGGCATGTGCCTGAAATTCGGATCAGCGCCGCCGCCAGGGGCGAAACGGCCGAGATCCGCATCATGGACAATGGCATCGGCCTGCCCGAAGACCGGGCCCGGCTGTTCGAGCCCTACGTGACAACCCGCAACGAAGGCACCGGACTGGGCCTTCCGATTGTGAAGAAGATCATCGAGGAGCATGGCGGAAGCCTGACCCTCGACGATGCGCCCCGCTTTGAGGCAGCAGGGCACCACGGCGCCATGGCGATCATCCGATTGCCGCTGGCGCAACCGCAGACCGGCGCGCAGGCGCCCGAAGCGACACAGGACGACAAGACCGAGCAGCAAGAAACCAAAAAAAGGAACGATGATATGAAAATGGGGGCAACACCATGAGCGATATTCTGATCGTGGACGACGAGCGCGACATTCGCGAACTGATCGGCGACATCCTCGAGGACGAAGGCTATGGCACCCGCCTGGCCGGCAATTCCGAGGAATGCATGGCGCAGATCAACGCCGAACCGCCGGCGCTTTTGATCCTCGACATCTGGCTCAAGGACAGCCGGATGGACGGGATCGACATCCTGAAAACCGTGAAACGCGACAACCCCGGCGTGCCGGTGGTGATCATCTCGGGGCATGGCAATATCGAGATCGCGGTGTCGGCGATCAAACAGGGGGCGTATGATTTCATCGAAAAGCCCTTCAACATCGACCAGCTTCTGGTGGTGATCCGCCGCGCGATGGAGACGTCGCGCCTGCGCCGCGAGAACGTGCAATTGCGCCGCAAGGACGTGGCCGAGGCGGCGATGATCGGCGAAAGCGCGTCTTTCCGCGCCCTGACGGGCCAGCTGGACAAGGTGACCAAATCCAACGGTCGTGTGATGCTGACAGGCCCCGCAGGCAGCGGCAAGGAGGTGGCGGCCCGCCATATCCACAGCCATTCGAACCGCGCCGCAGCCCCCTTCGTGACCGTCAATTGCGCAGGGGTCGAGCCCGAGCGGATGGAGACGCAGCTCTTTGGTCGCGAAACGCCCGAGCGCGGGATCGAACCTGGTCTGCTGGAAGAAGCCCACGGCGGCGTGATCTATTTCGACGAGGTGGCTGACATGCCGCTCGCCACCCAGGGCAAGATCCTGCGGGTGCTGGTCGATCAGCAATTCCAGCGCGTCGGCGGCACGGATAAAGTCCGCGTCGACCTGCGCGTGATCTCTTCGACCAATCGCAATCTGGAAACCGAGATCGCGGCGGGCCGTTTCCGTCAGGAACTCTATCACCGTCTCAATGTGGTGCCCATCGCGGTGCCGTCTCTGGCGGAGCGGCGCGAGGATATCCCGCTGCTGGCGGCGCATTTCATCGCCGATTGCCACAAGATGCAAGGTTTGCCCGCGCGGGCTTTGAGCGAGGATGCGGTCGCGCTGATGCAGACGATGCTTTGGCCCGGCAACGTGCGCCAGCTCAAGAACCTGATCGAACGGGTGCTGATCCTGGGCGATGGCGCAGGTGCGATCGAGGCGCGCGAATTGCCGCAAGACGCGGACCCGGGCGGCGACGAGGACCGCGTGGTTTTGTCGGGGACACTGGCGACCTTGCCTCTGCGCGAGGCGCGCGAGGCGTTCGAGCGCGAGTATCTGCTGACCCAGATCAACCGGTTCGGCGGTAACATCAGTCGCACCGCCAGCTTTGTCGGCATGGAACGCAGCGCGCTGCACCGCAAGCTGAAGTCCCTGGGCGTGGTGACAAGCTCCAAGGCCGGCGCGCGCATCGCCCATGTCGAGGAAGAGGTTGAGCCCGCGTCATAACCCCTGACGGGGCCAAATTGAGCGCTATCGCGCACCGACTTTGCTCGTTTGCAGGCGCGACGCATTTATGGGTTGGGTACGGCCGGATTAAGAGCGGCCCTCCGGGGGAGGTTTATAGGGCAAGATGAAACGGAGAGACTGCCTTGGGTTTCATCTTGCTGAATAAACCTCTGCCGGAGGCATCTTGAAAAAGGAACGCGACGGCAGCGACACGCGCACCGGCAGCGATTGTTGACGCCTGTCGGGCAAGCTGTCATGCACCATTTTGGAGCCATACGAAGGGCGCTTTATGAAGGTCATCATTTGCGGTGCGGGTCAGGTTGGCTGGCAGATTGCCCGGCATCTGTCGGTCGAGCGCAACGACGTGACGGTGGTTGACAACAACGCTGATCTGGTGAGGCGGGCCACAGATACGCTGGATGTGCAGGGTATCGCGGGCTTTGCCAGCTATCCCGATGTGCTGGACAGGGCGGGCGCGCGGGATGCGGATATGATCATTGCGGCGACTCATTCCGACGAGGTCAACATGGTGACCTGTCAGGTGGCGCATTCGGTTTTTGCCATCCCGCGCAAGATTGCGCGGCTGCGGGCGCAGAGCTATCTGACGGCGATCTATTCGGATCTCTATCGCCGCGATCACATGCCCATCGATGTCGTCATCAGCCCCGAGCGCGAGGTGGCGGATGCGGCGTTGCAGCGGCTGTCCGCCCCTGCGGCCTTTGACACGGAGGTGTTTCTGGACGGCGAGGCGCAGCTTTTGGGGTTGAGCCTCGATGACACCTGTCCGGTTCTCAACACGCCCTTGCGTCAGTTGACCGATCTTTTCTCGACCTTGCGGGCGGTGGTCGTGGGCGTGCGGCGAGAGGGGCGGCTTTTTGCACCCGAGGCCAATGACCAGCTTTTTGCGCGCGACGAGATCTACGTGATCATGCACAAGGACGACATTCGCCGCACGCTCGAGATTTTCGGCAAGTCGCTGCGCAAGCAGGAGCGTGTCGTGTTGATCGGTGGCGGCAATGTCGGTCTGACGGTCGCGATGGAACTGGAAAAGCGCGCGCAGCGTATTCGCGTCAAGATGATCGAACGGGACCGCCGTAGCGCCGAACGCGCCGCCGAAGCCCTGGAACGCACGATCGTGCTGCACGGTGACGGTCTGGATGTCAGCCTGCTGGCCGAGGCCAATATCGACCGGGCGGATGCCGTTCTGTGCGTCACCGACGATGACAAGACCAACATGCTGGCTGCCGTGCGCGCCAAGGCCGAAGGCTGTCCCATGGCCATCGTTCTGATCAACGATCCGACGCTGATCCCGCTGATGGCCCCTTTGGGCATCGACGCCTATATCAACCCGCGCGCCACCACGGTCAGTTCCATTCTGCGTCACATCCGGCATGGGCGGGTACGCGGCGTCTATTCCATCGGCGACGCCGAGGCCGAGATCATCGAGGCCGAGGTTCTGTCGACATCCCCCATCGCGGGACAAATCCTGCGCGACGTCGATTTCCCTGAAGGCGTGCTGGTCGGTGCGGTGCGCAAGGGCGACAAGGTGGTCAAGCCCACCGGCAGCCTGCGCATCGACGAGGGCGATGTGATCGTGATCTTCGCACTCAGCACCGACGTGCCCGAGGTCGAGCGCCTCTTGCAGGTCTCGATCGACTTTTTCTGAACGATGGCGCGGCGTCTGTTTGAATTGCCGTTGTTTCTTATGATGGCCGGCGTGATGTCGGCGCTGATGCTGGTGCCTGCGGGCTTTGCGCTCAGCCAGCAGGCGTTCGAGGATGCGCGGGCGTTTTTCTATTCGGCCATTCTGGGCATCGTGATCGTGACGCTGGTGGCGGTGGCGCGGGCGGGACGCAAGCGGCGCACCACGGGGCTGGCGCAATTGCTGGCCTTGCTCGCGGGTTTTGCGCTCTGGCCGCTGATCCTGGCGGTGCCGTTTTACGAATCCGTGCGCACGACAAGTTTCGTAAACGCCTATTTCGAGATGGTCAGCAGCCTGACCACCACCGGGGCCACGCTGTTCGATCCCGTGCGTCTGTCGGAGGCCGAGCATCTGTGGCGTGCCATGGTCGGCTGGATCGGCGGGCTGATCATGTGGGTGGCGGCGGCGGCCATCCTGGCACCGCTGACGCTGGGCGGGTTCGAGGTGACGGCCGCCGCAGAGCCGGGGCAGGGCACCACCGCGCCGCGTGTGGCGCAGATGGACGGTGCCGATCCGCACAAGCGGCTGCAACGGGCGAGCTATGCGCTGGTGCCGGTCTATGTCTTGCTCACGGGTGTGCTCTGGGTGGCGCTGGTGGTTGCGGGCGACACGCCGCTGACCGCCCTGTGCCATGCCATGTCGGTGCTGGCGACCAGCGGGATCTCGCCCGTGGGGGGGGTGGAGCATGCGCAAAGCGGGTTCGTCGGCGAATTGCTGGTATTCGTGTTTCTTCTGTTCGCCCTGTCGCGGCTGACCTTTTCGAACGATGCGGTCAATTCCTCGCGCCCCGGATTGCGCCACGACCCGGAGTTTCGCATGGGGATTCTGGTGGTGCTGGGCGTGCCTGCGCTGCTGTTTCTGCGGCACTGGCTGGCGGCGTTCGATGTGGGCGGGGAGGAAAACCTGATGGCGGCCCTGCGTGCGCTTTGGGGGTCGGTCTTTACGGTATTGTCGTTCCTGTCGACCGCGGGCTTTCAAAGCAATGATTGGGAGGCCGCGCAGACCTGGTCGGGGTTGCAGACGCCTGGGCTGATTCTGATGGGTCTGGCGCTGGTCGGCGGTGGCGTGGCGACCACGGCGGGCGGCGTGAAACTGCTGCGGGTCTTTGCGCTTTATCTCAACGGCACGCGAGAGGTCGAGCGGTTGGTGCATCCGTCATCGGTGGCGCGCACGGGCGGATTTTCGCGCCAGATCCGGCGTGAGGGGGCGTTCGTGGCGTGGATTTTCTTCATGATCTTCGCCATGACGCTGGCCGTCGTCACCATGGGTCTGGCGGCGATGGGCGTGGGGTTCGAGCATGCGCTGGTGCTGGCGATAGCGGCGCTGAGCACCACCGGCCCGCTGATCACCGCCGCCCCCGAGACGCCTGTGGCCCTCGCGCAATTTGGCACCGACGTGAAGCTGTGGCTGGCGGCGGCCATGGTGCTGGGCCGGCTCGAGATGCTGGCGATCATCGCGCTGATCACGCCGGATCTCTGGCGAAATTGACGCCAAATCGCCGCAGGTCATGCCGCACGTGCGAAAAACCTGCGTTTTGGGCTGGAAACTCGGGGGGGTGCAGACCATACTCAAGGATCTAAGGCATGCCAGATCCGTGGCGTGAAACAAGAAAAAAGGCAGTATCAATGGCGTCGGACCGACAGAATTTACAGGACGCGTTCCTGAATCATGTGCGCAAGACCAAAGTTCCGGTCACGGTGTTCCTGATCAACGGCGTCAAACTGCAAGGTGTGATCACCTGGTTCGACAATTTTTGCGTGCTTTTGCGCCGCGACGGTCAAGCGCAGCTGGTCTACAAACATGCGATCAGCACGATCATGCCGTCGCAGCCGATCAATCTTTATGACGGCGAAGAGACAAGTTGAGAGAGCATAAAAAGCATGTGACCCACGCCTGGGTGCTGCATCCAGACATTCAGTCTGACAGGGGGCGGCGCGATCCGGCGCCCGCGCTGGCCGAGGCCGTGGCGCTGGCCGCCGCATTGCCCGACCTCAAGGTGATGGGCAGCAACGTCGTGCGCCTGCCCAAGGCCCATGCGGGCAAGCTCTTCGGGTCGGGCAAGATCGATGAACTCAAGGTGTTGTTTGAAGCGGATGAGGTCGAGCTGGTTCTGGTCGACGGCCCCGTCACGCCTGTGCAGCAGCGCAATCTGGAAAAGGCCTGGGGCGTCAAGCTGCTCGACCGCACCGGGCTGATCCTTGAGATTTTCAGCGACCGCGCCGCCACCCGAGAGGGTGTGTTGCAGGTCGAGATGGCGGCGCTTTCGTATCAGCGCACGCGTCTTGTCCGCGCCTGGACGCATCTGGAGCGTCAGCGCGGGGGCCTTGGCTTTGTCGGCGGTCCCGGCGAGACGCAGATCGAGGCGGACAGACGGGCGATCGACGACCAGCTGGTGCGGTTGCGCCGCCAGCTCGACAAGGTGGTCAAGACCCGCAGCCTGCACCGCGCGGCGCGTGCCAAGGTGCCGTTCCCGATCGTGGCCCTCGTGGGGTATACCAACGCCGGGAAATCGACACTGTTCAACCGGTTGACCGGCGCGGACGTGATGGTCAGGGACATGCTTTTCGCGACGCTGGACCCGACGATGCGGGCGGTGAAACTCGAAGACGGCCCCGAGGTGATCCTGTCGGACACGGTGGGGTTCATCTCTGACCTGCCGACAGAGCTGGTCGCGTCGTTTCGCGCGACGCTAGAGGAAGTGCTGGCGGCTGATGTCATCTGCCACGTGCGCGACATCGCCCATGCGGGCACCAAGGAACAGGCGGAAGACGTGCGCGCGATCCTCGCCTCGCTCGGCGTGGCCGATACGACCCGCCAGATCGAGATCTGGAACAAGACCGACATGCTGGATCCGGACGCGCAGACCGCTGCCCTGGCCCGGGCCGAGCGTGAAGACGGCATCGTCGCGCTGTCGGCGCTGACCGGCGCGGGCATGGACAGGTTTCTGGCGGCTGTCACGGGGGCGCTCGAAGAAGAGCGGGTCGAGGCGCAGGTCACGCTGTCGCACAACGATGGCAAACGCCGCGCTTGGCTGTATGCGCAGGGTGTCGTGCAAGGTGAGCAGCAAACCGGGGACGGCATCGACGTCACCGTCCGCTGGAGCCGCAAGCACGCGCGTCAGTTCGAACAGATTTGACGCGGGCACAGGGTGGTGACGCGGGCAGGGATGCGGTCGTCAGCTCATCCGCCCTTGCGGTCGTCTTCGCGAGGAAAGCCCGCAAGGGCTTGACGAGCTACTCCACCATCAGCCGCGTCACCCCCACGGACGCCGCCCGCGCGAGCCCCTGATCCAGCGACATCGGCACATATTCGCCGCGCCGCCACAGCGTGCCCATATCGTCATAATGGCGCGACAGGAAATGCCCCGACTGACCCGTCGAGATCACGAAGACCGACGAATCCGGATCGGCGAAATCATAGACCCCCCGGTAGGCGGCGCCGTGCACGTTATGAAACGGCGTCGGGTCCTTGCCCGACGTGCGGCCCCGCATCAGCGTGTGATCGCCGCCGGACGTACTCTGCCGGATGTTGACGAAATAGCGCAGCACCGGCACTTCGCCCAGAACGGAATGGTCGTGGGTGGCCTGATGTGCGTCGCCCCAGCGCAGGGATTCCAGCGCCGGGCCGTAGCTTTCACTTACCCACACCAGCGCGTCGTCCAGCGCCAGGCGCGCGATGTCTGTGCAGGTCTCCGCAGGGGCGGATTGGATCACGTCGCACCAGATGCCCGCACCGTCGACGTCGCGGAACACACGCTCGACGAAAAGCGGCTCCACATGGTCGAACGTATCCGCCAGAGGCCCCAGATCGTCGCGGATCAGACGGTCCTGCAGCGCGCGCAGCCAGGCGGCGTAGATCAGCGGCTCTGGCAGGTGTTCGTTCATTTCGCCGGTCCAGTTGGCCAGCAGGTCCAGCGCGCGCCGGCGCTGACGTTCGGGCGTGCCATCGGCCGCAGCCTCGCCGGTGAACCACAGATCGCCGCCGATCAGCGGCAAGAGCGTGCGCGCGGTGACGCTGACGGTGTCGAGCTGCGCCTCGATGAACGAATTGCGGGTGTGCACCTCGCGGCTTTGCATGAGGCGCTGCCAGCGTTGCACCCGCTGGCTGTCGCCCCATTCGTAGCTGACGTGCAGCGGAAAGGCGCGGTCGATCACCTTGTTGTTGGTGTTGCCGACGATGCCGCCGATGGGGGCGCGAAAGATCGGGTTGGCCGACGGCTCCAGCATACCTTGCCAGCGGTTCTGTGGCTCGGCACCCAGGGACGGCATGCGACCGCGGCTGTCGTGGCGCGCCGCGCGACGGGGCATGGCGCCGATGGTGCGCAGTGCAATCGTGGTGTCATCGGCCAGTGTCAGGTTCTGCGACGGCGCGACATAGAGCTCGGAGGCTTGCAGCGCGTCGTTCACATCGGCCGCATACATGATGTCGATGGCCGCTGTCATGGTGGTGTCGCGCGGGCTGAGCGCGGTCCAGGACAGGGCCGCGACATGGCCTTCGGGGGTGATGGCGCCCAGATCCAGCTGCGTGCCGGTCAGGACCGGGCCGTTATCGCTCCACCGCAGGGTGAGGGTGACAGGCTCTGCGCCCTTGATGCGGATGATGGATTTGCGGGTGGTAAAGGCCTTGAACCCTTCGGGCGTGCGGTATTGCAGCGGATTGTCCGGGTTCAACTCTTCGATCAGCACATCCTGATCGTCGAGATAGCTCGACGTCAGCCCCCAGCCCAGGGTGTCCGACCGTCCGGCCATGATCGCGGGCACGCCCGGAATGGTCGCGCCGATCACGCCGCGCCCCTCCAGATCGAGCCGCGCCAGATACCATATCGCAGGCGCGGTCAGCATCAGGTGCGGGTCATTTGCCAGCAAGGTCCCCCCCGAGGCCGAGCGCGCAGGTGCCGCCGCCCAGGCGTTGGAGGCACCCGCCAATGCGCGCGGCATCACCGGCGACATGGGGTCGCGCGGCGCGGGGGCTGCGGCGGCATGACGGGGCAGATTGCCGGGCACAAGCGCTGCGTATTCAGGCAATGCGGCAATGCCGTCGCCGGGTGTGACCGGCATCAGGTCGCTGACCCGCGCGGTGTCGGGCAGCAGCAGCGACAGCCGCGCGCGCAGCACCTCGTGTTCGACATGAGAGCTGAGTTGCAGCGCCATCAGCTTTATGATCGCGATGCTGTCGGCGGGCTGCCACGGCGAAATGGGGTTGGCAAAGAGGAAAAACTCCGGCGCGCCGCGTCCCAGCGATCCTTTGTTGATTTCCGCCAGACGGGCGTTGACGCCCGCCGCATAGGCCTCGAGCGCGTCGCGCGTGCGCGGCGATTGCACTTCGACCGATTGCACCGACAGCGGATAAAGATCGAGGCGGCGCAGCAGCCGGTCGGTGTTCAGCGTGCGCGGTCCGAACATCTCTGACAACCTGCCTTGCACCGTGCGGCGCAGCAGCGTCATCTGCCACAGCCGGTCCTGCGCATGGGCATAGCCCAGCCCGAAAAACACGTCGCGGTCGGCAGCGGCGAAGATATGCGGCACATTGGCATTGTCGCGCACGATCTCGATGTCGCTGGTGATGCCTGCGACCGCCAGCGTCTTTTGGTAATCGGGCAGCGAGCGCGAGCCGAGGTAATAGGTCAACAGCACAACCAAAAGCCCTGCGAACACCGCAAGGCTTGCCAGTCGAAACAGCCATCTGATGAGAAATGCCATGCGAGTTCCTTGCTCTCGGGGCTGGCATAGGACATCAAACGCAGCAATGGCAAGCGGAAGGGAGACGAGATGGCACAGGTGGCATTTTTGGGATTGGGCGTCATGGGCGCCCCGATGGCGGGGCACCTCGCGGCCGCAGGGCACGACGTCACGGTCTATAACCGGACCCATGCCAAGGCCGAGGCCTGGGTGGCCAGGCATGGGCATTCGGCCGCTGCGACCCCGCGCGAGGCGGCCCGGGGTGCGGCCTTCGTGATGGCCTGCGTGGGCAACGACGACGATCTGCGCGGCGTGTGTCTGGGCTGCGACGGCGCTTTTGCGGGCATGGACAAGGGCGCGGTGTTCGTCGATCACACCACCGTGTCGGCCAAGGTGACGGCGGAATTGGCCGAGGCGGCGGGCGCGCTCGGGATCGGCTATGTCGATGCGCCCATATCGGGCGGGCAGGCGGGGGCCGAGAATGGCGCGCTGTCGGTGATGTGCGGCGGGTCCGAGTCCGATTATGCCGCCGCCGCGCCGGTGATCGACGCCTACGCGCGCATCTGCCGGCGGATCGGCGGCACGGGCGCGGGCCAGATGACAAAGATGTGCAACCAGATCGCCATTGCGGGTCTGGTGCAGGGGCTGTCCGAAGCGCTGCATTTCGCCGAAAAGGCCGGTCTGGACGGACGCGCCGTGGTCGAGGTGATTTCGCAGGGGGCGGCGGGGTCGTGGCAGATGGCCAACCGCCATGAGAAGATGCTGGACGACCAGTTCGAGCATGGTTTTGCGGTGGATTGGATGCGCAAGGATCTCGGCATCTGCCTCGAAGCGGCTGACGAGGTGAAGGCGTCCTTGCCGGTGACGGCTTTGGTCGATCAGTTCTACAAGGACGTGCAGCGGCTGGGTGGCGGGCGCTGGGATACCTCGTCGCTGATCCGGCGGTTGCGGGCGATGGACACTGATTGATCGCCGGGGCGGCCCCGCCATCCACCCCAAGCCCGCCGTCAACCACCCCAAACGCCCCGTCATCCTCGGGCTTGACCCGAGGATCCCCCGGCACCGCGTTCCCGCGCCCTCAGCCAGCCCTCAGCCAGCCCTCTGTCGGTGGTTTTTCAAACCCCGCGCGCATTGCCCATTGTGTTTGTCGGACCATTGGCCTTATGTTACGAGAGGCGGATTTTGCCTCTGGTTGAAATCACCGCATGAGTTTCGCCGCGTTCGACAGATGTGTGTTTACCGTCTGGAACCCGCGGAGTGATCGGGTCCGGTACTATCGTGCCGCGACCCTAATGAATGGCCCGGACCGCATCTGCGGCGGGTGTAAATGGGCGGGACAGGTCACGACGGCCGCGCTCCCGTCGGAGAAGAACCGCGATGTATTGCGCGACGACAGACAGCGGACGGGCCGGAAGCATAGCCTCCGGGTCCGGTCTGGCGCGCGCCATCGCCCTGACAAGACACCAGCGTAGCCCGTCCGTCCCTTTGGGGGACCGGCGGCGTGCGATGTGCATACGGACAACATGCCAAAGAAAATGCTTATCGATGCCACCCACGCGGAGGAAACCCGCGTCGTGGTGGTGGACGGAAACAAGGTCGAGGAATTCGACTTTGAATCGGAGAACAAACGCCAGCTAGCCGGCAGTATCTATCTGGCCAAGGTGACGCGGGTAGAACCGTCGTTGCAGGCGGCCTTTGTGGATTATGGCGGCAATCGTCACGGGTTCCTCGCTTTTTCGGAAATTCATCCCGATTATTATCAGATCCCCGTCGCCGACCGCGAGGCGCTGATGGAGGAAGAACGCGCCTATGTCGAGGCGCAGCAGGCCGAAGAAGACGAAAAGCCCAAGCGCCCGACGCGAGGCCGGTCACGGTCGCGTTCCCGCGCGGCCAGCACCAGCTCGGATGACGCGGTCGCTACGCAGGATGTGGGCGGTAGCGGCGGTATCTCCGGCATGGAGACAATCGACCTGGACGAGGATGCGGTCGCATCCGACGATCCTTTGGTGGCAGATACGTCTGTGCCCGAGGACGAGGCCAGCTCGCCTATGGAGCGGGTGGCGGAGACCCCCGTCGAGGAGCCCGCCGACGAGACTGATGCGGAGCCGCATGACGACGAAGACGACACCGAAGCCAACGGCCCCGATGCCGCCGCGCGCGACGAAAACATCGAATCCGTCGCTGACGACGATGACCACGACGACATCCGCCCGGTGCGCAAACCGCGCGCGCGGCGCTACAAGATTCAGGAAGTCATCAAGGTCCGTCAGATCCTTCTTGTGCAGGTCGTCAAGGAAGAACGCGGCAACAAGGGTGCGGCACTCACCACCTATCTGAGCCTTGCAGGTCGCTATTGCGTGCTCATGCCCAATACGGCACGCGGCGGCGGCATCAGCCGCAAGATCACCAATGCCGTGGACCGCAAGAAGCTCAAGGAAATAGCCACGACCATCGAGGTGCCGCGCGGCGCCGGTCTTATCGTGCGCACGGCGGGGGCCAAGCGCACCAAGACCGAGATCAAGCGCGATTACGAATACCTGCAACGTCTGTGGGAGCAGATCCGCGAATTGACGCTGAAGTCGATCGCGCCCGCCAAGATCTACGAAGAGGGCGACCTGATCAAACGCTCGATCCGCGATCTTTATAACCGCGAGATCGACGAGGTTCTGGTCGAAGGCGAGCGCGGCTACCGCATCGCCAAGGACTTCATGAAGATGATCATGCCGTCTCACGCCAAGAACGTGAAGCATTATCAGGAAACCATGCCGCTCTTTGCGCGCCATCAGGTGGAATCCTATCTCTCGGGCATGTTCAACCCGACGGTGCAGCTGAAATCCGGCGGCTATATCGTGATTGGTGTGACCGAGGCGCTGGTGGCCATCGACGTGAACTCGGGGAGGGCCACCAAGGAAGGCTCGATCGAGGAAACCGCGGCCAAGACCAATCTCGAGGCCGCCGAAGAGGTGGCGCGCCAGCTGCGTCTGCGCGATCTGGCCGGTCTGATCGTGATTGATTTCATCGACATGGACGACCGCCGGAACAACGCGGCGGTCGAGAAAAAGATCAAGGACAAGCTCAAGACTGACCGTGCCCGCATCCAGGTCGGCCGCATTTCCGGCTTTGGCCTGATGGAGATGTCGCGCCAACGTCTGCGCCCCGGCATGATCGAGGCCACCACGGCCCCCTGTTCGGCCTGTCATGGCACCGGTCTGATCCGGTCCGACGACAATCTGGCGCTGTCTATCCTGCGCCAGATCGAGGAAGAAGGTGTGCGCAGACGCTCGCGCGAGGTGCTGGTCAAGGCACCCGTGGGTATTTCCAATTACCTGATGAACCAAAAGCGCGACCATATTGCCCAGATCGAGCTGCGCTACGGGCTGTCGGTGCGGATCGAAGGCGATTCGGTGCTGGTAACGCCTGATTTCACGTTCGAAAAGTTCAAGACGGCGACCCGCAAGGTGCCCGAGGCTGTGGCACCGGTGGTGTCTGTCGATACCTCGATCATGGATCAGGTCGACGGCAACGCCTGGGACGACGAAGACGAAGAAGAGGTCACGACCACGCAGAGCGATCAGAGCGCTGCGGACGACACGGGCAGTGACACGCGCGCGGACACTGGTCGGGAGGCGGGCACTGGCCGGGAGGCGGGCACTGGCCGGGAGGCGGGCACTGGCCGGGAGAATGGCCCGGAGACGGATGACAGCGGCGAGGACGGCAAACCGAAAAAGCGGCGTCGGCGTCGGCGGCGTCGGGGCAAATCCTCGGATCGGGATCAGAACGGGGATCAGAACGGCGACGAGACGTCGGATGACAACGGCACCGATGGTGCCGAGGCGCCAGCCGAGGCCACGCCGGAAGTTGTGGCCGAAGCGGCTACGCCGGGGGCCAGCGCCAGCGCTGCTCCGGCCGAGGAGGCGGCAGCCGAGGAGGCCCCCAAACCCAAGCGGACCCGCAGCCGGTCCCGGACCAAGAAGACCGAGACCCCTGTCGAGGTCACTGACGACGCAGCGGGTGAGACGGCGGAGGCTGTGACCGATGCTGTGGCCGATGCACCAGAGGCACAAACGCCTGAGCCAGACGCGCCCAAGGCCAAGCCGGCCCGCAAGCCGCGGACCCGGTCGCGCAGCCGCAAGACAGACCCCGAAGTGGTCGAGGTTGCAGCCAGCGTGGTCCCTGTGGCGCAAGTCGCCGATGCGGTCGCCGAAACCGAATCTGCGGTGGAGGTTGCAGAGGTCCCAGAACCTGTGCAGCCAGAACCTGTGCAGCCAGAACCTGTCCAGCCAGAGCCCGAACAGGTGGCTCAACCAGACCCGGAACCAGAACCTGAACACGCAGCCGAGCCCGCACTGGACCCGGCAGAAGCCGAAGCGGACGATGCGGACGACAAGCCCAGGAAACGCGGCTGGTGGTCGCTGGGTCGCTAAGTCGGCCGGAGAATTATGGACATAATCACCGACAAAGGCCCCTTCCGGTGGGCCTTTCGTGCGTTTAGAGGGCTGGTGCTCTGGCCACCAAATCGCCCGACCCAAAGCGAACAAGACCGCAAATCCGCGTGCATCGGTCCGGGGTCGCGCTCAGGGCACAGCTGAGTGGCCGTCAGGTTTTGCGGACCACATAGATCTGCACGGTCCCTTCATCGCGGGTCTCGACCAGATCGACGCCGGCCTCTGCACAAAAATGCGGCACGTCCACCAGCGCTGCCGGATCGTCGGCGCGCATATGCACCACTTCGCCCGGCATCAGCGCCATCAGACGTTTGCGCAGCTTGAGCACAGGCAGGGGGCATAGCAGCCCCGTGGCATCCAGATCGTGGGTCATGTCGCCGGATTATCCGGGATGGATCCACCTGTCCAGAGGACAGAGAAGATCAAACCGTCCAGAGGACACAGAAGATCAAACCGTCCAGAGGACACAGAGGGTCGAACCGTTCAGAGGACAGAGAAGATCAAACCGTCCAGAGGACACAGAGGGTCGAACCGTCCAGAGGACACAGAGGGTCAAGCCGTCCAGAGGACACAGAGGGTCGAACCGTCCAGAGGACACAGAGGGTCAAGCCGTCCAGAGGACACAGAGGGTCGAACCGTCCAGAGGACACAGAGGGTCGAACCGTCCAGAGGACATAGAGGGTCGAACCGTCCAGAGGCCAGCCGGATGTCGACCTGTCGGGTGCGGATAGACAGATTTCAGACAGACCACAGGGTTGTGACCAAGCGCCCTCGTGACGGGGCTGTAAAGGTGCGCTAGGACTTGCATATGTTTGGAATTGAAATCATCGACGCGGGCCTGCTTCCGGCCATGCTGGTGGCGCTGGCGGCGGGGGTGTTCTCGTTTCTGAGCCCTTGCGTGCTGCCCGTGGTGCCGCCTTATCTGGCCTATATGTCGGGCGTCACGCTGAACGAGCTGACCGAAAAGGGCGAGACGCGCAAATCGGCGCTGGTGCCGGCGATGTTCTTTGTTCTGGGGCTGAGCACGGTGTTCATATTGCTGGGCTTTGCGGCCTCGGCGATCGGCACGCTGTTTCTGCAATACCAGGGCGTGCTGAACACGGCTGCGGGCCTGACCGTAATGATGTTCGGGCTGCATTTTCTGGGCATCATCCGGTTTGGTTTCCTTGACCGCGAGGCGCGGCTGGATGCGGGCGATCAGGGCGGCTCTTCGATGGGGGCCTATGTTCTGGGGCTGGCGTTCGCCTTTGGCTGGACGCCCTGTATCGGGCCGCAACTGGGCGCGATCCTGAGCCTTGCGGCCTCCGAGGCGTCGTTGACCAAGGGCACGGTCCTGCTGGGGGTCTATGCCGCCGGTCTGGGCATCCCGTTCCTGCTGGCGGCGGCGTTTCTGCCGCGTCTGGGTGGGTTGATGGCCTGGATGAAGCGGCATATGGGCCGGATCGAGCGGATCATGGGCTTGCTGCTCTGGACCATCGGGCTCTTGATGTTGACGGGCGGATTTTCGGCGATGTCGTTCTGGTTGCTTGAGACGTTTCCGGCCTTGGCGCTGGTGGGCTGAGCGCGGCTTTTTCGATTGTTTGCGGAATGCTGAAGCGGGGTCCGGGATGGCGGCGCGCGGTTTTTTGCATATTTGAAGAACAATGAAAGAAATGGCCTGCCATTGTTGCAGTCCGCGCCTTAAACTTGCCGGATTGTGAGGGTAGCTTTGACGCGAACCGGGAGAGGGCGAGAGGCAGATGCGACAGGTCAAGAGGCGGCGGGTGTTCTATATTCCCGGCTATGATCCGATCCATCCACGCCGCTACCGCGAGCTTTACCGCAAGGAGGGCGCGGCGCAGGCGGAGATCTCCGGCTACGAGATCGGGCTGAAGCCCAAGCGCACCAAGGGGCCTTATGGCTGGCAGGTGGCATCGGTGATCGACGGGGCGCAGGTGCAGGCCGATGTGCAGGTGCTGGTCTGGTCCGACATTGTCCGCGACAGCATGTCGAACACGATCCCTGCGACCTATGCGCAGCTTGTGGTCACGGCCTGGACCTATATCGGCACCGGCGCGCTTTGGCGATTGATGAAGCTGCGCAAGGGGCCGGTGATCGCGGCACTTTATCCCGTTGGCATGTTGATGGCGCAATTGGGGCTGGCGATTTTACTGTGCTATCTGTGCGTGTGCGGCGGATATCTGGTGCTGGGGACGCTGGGCGCGGTGCTTGGCGTTCTGCCGGGGCTGGCGCTGGGCGCGCTTCTGTTGCGCTGGTTCAAAAAGCACGATGGCCGTTTCTATGCCTATTATCTGATGCATGATTACGCCTATTCGGCGCGGTTCGGCGGGGCCAATCCAGAACCGCTCGAGGCGCGCATGGCGGAGTTTGCCGATATCATCGCAGAGGCGCTCAGCCAGGATGTCGACGAGGTTCTGGTCGTCGGTCATTCGTCGGGTGCGCATCTGGCGGTGTCGGTTCTGGCGGATGTGATCCGTCAGGGCAGGGTGTCCGGTAACGGGCCTGCGCTGGGGTTCCTGTCGCTGGGACAGGTGGTGCCGATGGTGTCGTTCCTGCCCCGCGCACACCGGCTTCGGGCCGATCTGGCGTATCTTTCGGCGCGGGAGGAATTGACATGGGTCGACGTGACCGCCCCCGGTGACGGCTGCGCCTTTGCGTTGTGCGATCCTGTCTCGGTGTCTGGCGTGGCACCTGCGGACAAACGCTGGCCGCTGGTCTTTTCGGCGCGTTTCACCCGGTCATTGAGCCCTGAGCGCTGGAAGGAGTTGCGGTGGAAGTTTTTCCGGCTGCATTTCCAGTATATGTGTGCCTTTGACCGGCCCCGCGATTACGATTATTTCCAGATCACGGCGGGGCCAAAGACGCTGGCGGCGCGCTATGCCAAAAAATCGCCGTCGAAATCGCAGATCGACGTGGCGGTGTCGAAATTCACTTCAGTGGCCGCATGATCCCGCCCAAACCGGCGGCGCGGCCCGACCGGGTGTCGCTTTGGCGCTACGGGAAACTCTTTCGGCAGGACATATTGTCGGCGCAGCCCGCACGGCTTTATCGCGCGTGGATGGCAGAGTTTCGCACACCGTTCTTCCGGTCTTACATGGTCAATCAGCCTGAGCTGGTGAAGATCATCCTCAAGGACCGGCCCGACGATTTTCCCAAATCCGACCGCATCAGCGAAGGGCTGCGGCCCCTGCTGGGCAATTCGGTGTTTCTGACCAATGGCGAGACGTGGAAGCGGCAGCGGCGCATCATCGACCCCGCGTTCGAGGGCGGGCGGCTGCGCGATATCTTTCCCGCGATGTGGGAGGCCGGGCAGGCGGCCGTGGCGCGGGTCACGCCCGGCGTGGTTGAGATCGAGGAAGTGACGAGCCATGCGGCGGCCGACGTGATCTTTCGCACGCTGTTTTCGATTCCCATCGAGGACAAGGTGGCGCAGGCGGTGTTTTCGGAATTTCGCAATTATCAGCGCACCCAGCCCATTCTGAACCTTGCCGCCTTCATCCCGTTGCCGCGCTGGATGCCGCGGTTTTTCAAGGCCGGCACGCGCAAGGCGGCGGCGCGGATACGGGCGCTCATCACGCAGCTGACCCATGCGCGCCAGCAGGCGATCGACGCGGGCACGGCGCCGGACGATCTGGCGACCAAGATCATGACGACCCGTGATCCGGTCACCGGCGCGCTGTTCGACGAGGATGAAATGGTCGATCAGGTGGCGATCTTTTTCCTTGCAGGGCACGAGACAAGCGCCTCGGCGCTGGCCTGGGCGCTTTATCTGCTGGCTGAAAACCCCGAATGGCAGGACAAGGTCGCGGCAGAGGCGCAGGATCTGAGCGGTGAATTCTCGCAGGTGTCCAGACTGCGCGTCAGCCGCGATGTGTTCCGCGAGACGTTGCGGCTTTATCCGCCTGTGCCGATGATGGTGCGCGAGACGACCTGCCCCGAGCGGTTTCGCGACCGCGACATCCCCACCGGATCGCAGATGGTGCTGAGCCCCTGGCACCTGCACCGCCACGAACGGATCTGGTCTGACCCCGATGCCTTTCAGCCCGAACGCTGGGGCACGGTTGAGGGCAAGACCTGCGCGCGCGACGCCTATATGCCGTTTTCGGCCGGGGCGCGGGTCTGCACAGGCGCGGGTTTCGCCATGGTCGAAGGTGTGTTGCTGCTGTCGCTTCTGGTGCGCAGCTTTCGGTTCGAGGTGACGATGCGGCCCGAGCCTGTGGCGCATCTGACGGTGCGGTCGCGCGACGGGATTCGTCTGCGCGTCACCGCGCGCGCCGCGATTCGATGACGCCGGCTCAGCCGTTCATCTGACAGCGCAAACCGTTCGGTTGCAGGCATTCGAATCTTGCCTGGTGGTGCTTTCACACGCAGGGTGCCGCGCGTCACAGGGCAGGCACGTTGAGTTGACCGATCTCGCCGGATTGACATCGGCGTATTAACGCTTGCAGGCAGGGATTTGGCGGTTAAACATCGTTATCATATCATAAATTTGCGACGGACAGGGGTGTTGGCTGTGACCGAAGAGACAACGAACGGCGCGGATGTAACCGCGCCGCAGGTCGATCCTGAAATGCTCAAGAAGCTGGGCGTTCTGCGCGCGCAGGTGCGCGAGAATTTCGGCAAGGTGACGATGGCGATGATGGCACTGCCGCGCTATCGCGATCAGTCTTTGGGCGATCTGCAGCATCTGGTGCTGGAGCCGCTCATTCGTGACCGCATCGCCATCGCCTATACCGGCACCGAAACGCCCGATGCGGCGACCGATATTGCGGGCCTCGCGATCTGGGCCAGTGTGTCGGAAGAGGTCGACGAAAAGCTGCGCGGCCAGATCAAATCCGGCGTGTTTCCGATCCGGCTCAAGCCCGACGAATGGGCCAGCGGCGACATCAACTGGCTGTTCGACGTGATTGCCCCCGATCAAAAGACCGCCGTGCAGGTGATCGCGAATTTCAAGCAGGTCATCAAGAACGGCGATCTGCGCCTGCACCCGCTGATCACCCGGCTGGTGAACCGCGAAACGCTTGAGAAGATGGGCGCGGGGCGGGAAGAAAAGGGTGAGTGAGCCGCGCATCTGGGTATGCGACGTGCCGCGGTCATCGGAGTTCATTTTCGGCTATATGCCAACGCTGCGGTCTGATCCAATTTTCATGGACCAGATCAAGGCGCTCAAACCGACCTACAGGGCGGACGAACTGGGCCAGCCTGTCGCTGCAAAGGCTGTTCCTGCGTAGCTTTATTGGGCCGGTAACAGGCCGTTGCCAAAGAAAATTCCCGCCTGCTTTGACTGTGGATTGCTGCATTTGCGCTTGGACGTGGCGGATATCTTCGCTGCCGCCGACTTGGGGGCCGGAGGTCTGATGCCTGTCGAACTGTTTCAGAATGACAAGGTGACGCCTGTGGGCATCACGGTTCAGGCGCTCAATCTCGGCAATGTGAGGCCGACGATCGACGCTGCTGCCAACACCCTCAAACGGTTCGTTCCGGGTCAGGAAATCTACGAAATGCCCCATGAGCCGGACAAGTCGTATTCCAGTCTCAGGGCCTTGCCAACGGCGACACAGGGGCCTGACGTCCGGGCGGATCCAACGATTTGGGGCGTCTTTTTCGTGTCTGATACCAACGGCCCTAAAGGGTTACCGTTTTAGCCCATTCACGGGATGTTATTGAGGTTATAGCCTTTTTGTCCTGTGC
>Ga0307981_1000486_pt1 | contig 38979 bp, 31 predicted proteins | sample OrgLakmetagen987_FD_201849 | JGI IMG/M metagenome (GOLD analysis project Ga0307981, IMG submission 201849) | Saline water microbial communities from Organic Lake, Antarctica - #987 | ecosystem: Environmental > Aquatic > Non-marine Saline and Alkaline > Saline | place: Antarctica: Organic Lake... | reverse complement strand
GCCGTGCTGTTCAATTGCACCGCCGGCAAGGACCGCACGGGCATCATCGCTGCGCTGTTGCTGGGGCTGGCTGGCGTTTCACACACCGACATTATCGCCGATTATGCGCTGACCGAGACGCTGATTCCTGATCTGGTCGCAGAATTTCTGACCAATGCTCGCGCAGGGGGCGGTGATGTCGAAGCCTATGCCACATTTCTCGAAAGCCCGGCGAGCGCCATGGCCGGGTTGCTCGATCACATTGATGGGAATTACGGCTCTTTCATGGGGTATTTTGATCATATCGCCGTACCAACCGAGGTATTATCCCGGCTTCAGGTACGGCTCGGCGTCACCGAATAAATCTGGCCTAGCCTGCGTGGCGCCATTTGCGGTAAGCGGTTTGCAAACCCAACACTGCCAAATCTTCCTCCGCATGCGCTGGTGCCGTGACACCTTGAGCGCGCAACGCTGTGGCGTAGTGTTTTATCAATTCACCACTACCGATCAACGCCACATTCTGCCCCAGCCAATAGGGTCGGGTCGCCGCAAGCTCAATCCCGATGAGCCAGCCCATCAGCCGCGCCCTCGCCACAGCGGATCCCGTGCGCTCAAGGACGAAGCTGGCATTGACCTGCGCCAGTTCAGAGGCAAAGCGTTCGGGCCGCGATAGGGCATCGGATACTGCCGTGTCGAATGCGGCGGGGTCCCACCCCTGCCCCGCCGCTACCGCCCGAAGGCTCGAACGGCACGAGAGCAGATCAAACATCTCGCCCGTCAGAAAGCTGCGAAAGCTCACCACTTCGCCAGCGCTGATGTGCGCCCATCTTGTGCTGGCGCCGGGCAGACACACCACACCATCCCAATCGGGCGTTTCTGTCAGAAAACCGGCAATCGCGGCTTCCTCTCCCTGCATCATGTCTACAGGGCGGTCCTGCGACAGGCACGGCAACGCATGAAGTGCAATCCGGGCGTCTGCACTGGAAATCTTTTGCAAAGGCGGCACCGCACAGGGCACCTGCGCAAACGCGCCACTCTCGATCCCCGCGTAAACCACAGGTACGGCGGCACCCTCGCTCAACCAAGGCTCTATCAGCGCAACCAGTTGCTCCGGAACGGAGCTTTCATCCTCGAGCGTAGCACTCGCGGCGCTTATCGTCCCGGCGTCATCCACCCAAATGTTCAAACGCACACCGCGCCGTAGAGCTGCAATCCACATAGCAAAAGCCTCCTGCACTGACCGGCGCAGCGTATCACTGCGGACTGCCGGTGCAATCGGATTGCCCCTTTCGTCAGAAGAGGAGCCGAAGTTTCGAGAGAACGCCAGCTGTTTGCGCGGGGCGCACGACGGGCGGCATGGCAAAACTGGGCTGCGGCACGGGCCGTTCGGCCGGGCTCACCGTAAAGATCGTATCCCGCTTGCCGATCACCTGCACATCGCGGCTGATGCTCACGGTGCCGTTGGTGGCGGGGATAAAATGGACCTCGATGTCCGTCCGCGAGTGGTCCGCAAACGGCTCCAGATCGATAAACAGATCAAGTTCCTCGTTAGAGAAGAGCTCGCTGATGATCTGCCGCCCGTTGCAAAATATTTCCACCAGCATTCGGCCCGTCACAGATGCACGGACATAGACCTGTGCATCAGCTTTATCTGGGACGAGAGAGGCGCACAGCGTACCGCCTTCAGATTCAAGCACCACTTTCCGGCCATAGGCACGGCGGGTCCAATGCATCGGGTCTTCGGGTGTCCAGCGCCGTGTCGGGGTCAAAATAGTCATTCCATTACTCCACTTCCGGTTCAAGATCAGATGGTCCAACGCGATCAACCATGAATACCATCCAGCGGACGATGGCAGCTTGATCGGCTGTAACCATCTCTCCCGCTCGCAGCTTGCATATGTCATCCCTTAATTCGGGCCAGCGGTCGTAAAAGTCGACGAGGTCTTCGATTTCTCGCTGCGGGTCCGGCATAGGCTTATGCATCCAGTTGCTCTGCTTTGCTCACTTGTCCTCAAGCCTAGCAATCTGGCGGATGAAACGTGTGTGAAAAAACTGTGAAGCACTTTGTAGCCTGAATTAATGATGTTAACGTTGGGTCATCCTGGGGGAGAGATCTGTGGCGGAGCTGCTTGAAATATCATTGTTTGGCACCTGCTTGGCACGCGTGACAGGCAGCACCGCCACAGAGATCCGGGGAGCCAAACATCTCGCCCTGTTGGCAATGCTGGCCAGCGCACCGCAGGGCCAACGTACCCGCACCTATCTTCAAAATACGCTCTGGGGCTATGCCGGATATGACAGTGGCCATCAAAACCTGCGCCGCGCCCTGTCCGATCTGCGCAAGCAGATGGGCCCGCATTTCGAAAAGCTCATCCATACGACCAATACGGATGTCAAACTTGATCTCACGCGGGTCCGCTATCTGGGTAATCCGGGTGATGGGCCATTCCTCGGCGATCTAAACGTGACCGAGCGCGCTTTTATGGATTGGGTTATCGAGACACGCCGCGCGCCAGACACAATCCTTGACCTGTTCGCCACCGACAAGCTGTCACGCGTCGGCAGATCACGGCCTCGCGTGACGGCTCTGCCTCTCGGTGTCATCGGTGATGATCCCGATCTGCGCGTCCTAGCGGATTGGGTCGCGGAGGAGACCTGTCGCTCGCTCTCGCGCTCTAATCTGCTCAGCGTGATCTCCCATCTTTCGAGCCGCACAATGGCCCAGAAGATGATCGACATCGCCGAAGTGCGGACCACGCTGGATATTGACTACCTCGTGACTGGCACCCTGCGCCGACAGGGCGGCGAATTGATCGCAGATTTCGATTTCGTGGACGCGCACAGCGGCGATATCTTGTGGAACCGCCATCTGGCTTGCCCTGCGTGCAGCTTCAGCGAGGATCTGCAAGGCAGGCTGGAAAACGTCATTCAGGCCATCGGCCGCTCCATTGCGAGTTCAGCGATCCGTTATGTCCGTGATCGCCCTCTGCCCCAGATCGAGGACCACAATCTGATCATCGCGGGCGTCTCCATGATGCACCGCAGCCCAATGCGCGACTTCATCCAATCACGCGAATATCTGATCGAGGCGAAAAACCGCATGCCCAACACCGCCGAGGCCCACGCGTGGCTGGGAAAATGGTATGTCCTCAGCGTGTTCAAAGGGTTCAGCTCCGACCGCACCGACGATACGCAAAAGGCACTCGGCTGCACCGCCCGCGCCCTCGATTTGGACCCTGAAAACAGCTTCGGCCTCACGATCGACGGGTTTGCCCAGAACAATCTGCTCAAGCGGATGGACACTGCTGAAACGCGCTACGGCGCCGCCCTCGACGTCAATCCTAATGAGAGCCTCGCTTGGCTGCTGCGCGGAGCGCTCATGGCGTTTCAGGATGATGGGGCCGCTGCGATCCGAGCCACGCAAACCGCGCGAAAGCTCTCCCCGATCGATCCGTTCGGCTACTACTACGATAGCCTCGCCAGCACTGCCTACATCGCGGCAGAAGATTTCGAGAACGCATTGCTGCACGCAGACAGATCTCTGGCCGTCAACGATCGGCACCTCTCGACCCTGCGGACCCGCACCACGGCGCTGCACTTTCTGGGCCGTCACGCCGAAGCGCGGGCCTCGGTCGAGGATCTGATGCGCCGACATCCCTCCTTCAACATCGACGAATACAAACGCAACCACCCGTCCGCTGACAACAAGGCGGGCCAGCGGGTCATCGAGGCGCTGTCGGCGTCAGGTATGAATTTATAAACAAGGAATATTTTATGTCACAGTACGGCGGACTTGGTGGATTGGGGGGGCTCGGTGGCCTTGGTGGGCTGGGCGGCTTGGGTACGGGGCTCGGCGGCTTCCTCGGCGCCGATGACCCAGGCGGTTATAACGGCACGACGACAACCGGCCTGCAAACCAGCGCGGAAGCACTTCGCCACTTGGCGGGGAACGGGGAGGCGCTGACCTCTGAAGAGCTCAAATTCAACGATCCTGCCAATCTCGCAGGCTCCGCCACATGGGTCCGCGGATCGCTCTATGTCTCCGACTTTCTGCGCGAGATGAACTGGCATTCCGACAAGACTGCAAAAACCGTCAGGCTGACGCTGGCTGGCTGTGATGCGCTCTCGCTCACCCGCCCTGAGGAAAGCCTGCTGCGCGCACAGTGCCGACATGTGCTCGACTATGCCGATCTGCGCCCCGACCGCAGTCCCGAAATTATCTCCCAGCTGGGCTTTCCCACGGCCTATTTCGCGATGATTTGTGGCCTGCACGTAGGCCAGCATAAATCCACTTTCGAGTTGATCACCGCGACGCAGGTCATTGCCGCCCACGCCGCGATGGCGGTAAAACATGCCCTCGCCGTGCGCCGCCCCGACCAGCTCGATGGGCGCATCCTGCCGATGATCCCCACGCCGGGCCACGGCAGCTTTCCGTCTGCCCATGCAACCGAGGCCTATGCAGTACTCACGGTCATGACGCAGTTGCTGGAGACCTGGGGCTCTCTCGCCGACAAACACCGCCGCCTCACGATGCTGCGCGGACTGGCCGAGCGGATCGCGGCAAACCGCACGGTCGCCGGAGTTCACTACCCTATCGACAGTTGGGCGGGCGCGGCCCTTGGTACGGTGATCGGGCGGGCGGTGCTGGCGCGCTGCGGTATCACAGTCCCCTTCCCGTCACTCGAATACATCGCACAGGACGATGACTTTTTCGATCACGACTTCGCTGATCCGGGGATCGCCGCCACCAAGGGGCTCACCGAAGGCACCGTGATCGCTCTGGCATCGTCACCGACCTATTGCTGGCTCTGGGGCCGGGCGGCCGATGAAGCACAGAAGGGCTGAGCGATGTATCCCCAGCGTCCGCCCGAGCAGCAGATCGACAGATATACCGGCCCCTACGAGCGCTGGATTTTCTCTCCCGAACTTGGCCGTCCCTTCGCTTTCCCGGCGATCAGCGAGGGAAATTCCGGATTTTTCACCGCCCTGATGGAAGGCAGCGAGGAGTTGCCGAGCCACCCCGATCTGGTCACCCGCAAGCCACCGCTGTGGAACCCGCTGAGCCGCACCCGCGCGGTAACACCATTCGCGTTCCACGATGCGAGCGGCGCCATAACCCGCTCTGATACCGATCTTGCGAGGCTGCTCTCGGTCGCCGGACCGCAGACTGCCGCAACAGACATTGAACCCCGGTTCAGGGTCAATTTTCCGGTATCTCCGCAGGCTTGGACCCCGACGTATCGCACGGCAAAAAGCATGAAAGACTGGGCCGCCCCCGGCACAGCGCCGAAAGCGATCATTGCCGTCATCGACGACGGCATCCCCTTCGCCCACCGCGCCTTTCTCGATGCGCAGGGACGAAGCCGGATGAGCCATGTCTGGCTGCAATCCGGACGCGCGCGCAGTGAGGCTGCCGTCCCTTTTGGGCGCGAGCTGATGAATACAGAAATCGACGCCCTGCGCGCCAACTGCGGTGATGACGAGGATCTGATCTACCGCACAGCCGGAGCGATCGACAGTAGTCTGCCGGAGCTCGGACTGAACATCCGCAGACAGGCGACCCACGGGGCACATATCGCGGGCATGTGTGCCGGCAACGACACGAGGCTCTCGAGCCATCCCCTCGGCGACGACATCCAGATCATCGCCGTGCAGCTGCCCAATACCATCGCATGGGACACCTCCGGCTTCGGCAAGGAGATGTATATGCTCAGCGCGCTGCATTATGTGTTCGACCGTGCCCGCGCGATCGCCGCGCAATACGCGACTGATCCCGGCACGCCCGAGGAGCTGCCCCTCATCGTCAACTTTTCCTATGGCTGGAGCGCCAGCCGACATGACGGGCAATCCGAAATGGAGCTCGCCATTCAGGAGCTACTTTCGGAGCGCCAGACGTTGCAGCCCGCCAGCGCCATCGTGATGCCTACGGGCAACAACTTCGATACCGACATGCATGGGCAGATCACCGCGAACGACATGGCGAAGGGCGCTTATACCTTCGGCTGGAAGCTCCCGCCCGATGATCATACCTCGAGTTATCTTGAAATCTGGCTTCCCGAGGGAATGAACCCTGCGGACTATACGGTTTCCGTGAGGCCTCCCGCCGGGCATACCCTGAGCGCCGGGGGCAGCATCCCGATCAGTGCGGATGCCTCGCTCGCCGGGGGTGGCGGTGACCCGCGCCGTTTTTCAGAGCTTGAGACAGGGAACGAGACTATTGGACAGCTGTCGGCCGACAAGCACCGGGGGTCGTGTTGGCGTGTTTTGCTGGCCATGATCCCGACCGTATTCACACGCGGATGCAGCCGCCGCACTCCGGCCGGTCTCTGGAAAATCACCCTGCACCGCAACGGAGGCGCAGTCCTCGAAGAGGACCAGCAGATCAACATTTGGGTTCAGCGCGACGATGATCCCGCCGCCCTGAACACTCGCGGACGACAGAGCAAACTTGTAGATCTCGCCTGCAACGCCCAAAATCCCGAAGCCCCTTGGCGGCAGTACTCCGACACTCTCGGCTTTATCCGTGGCTACGGATGCACAAACGGCGTCGCCTCTTCGCCGGCAGTAACCCGGGTCGCGGGCTATGTGGCAAGCACTGCGCGCCCCAGTCAGTATAGCGGCAGCAGCGGCGTCACGCGGGATACTTGCGGTACTTCCCGCTTCTGGGGCGCGCCCACAACCCTCATCGCCGTGGCTGACGAAAGCAGGATGCTTTCAGGCACGCTCTCGATCGGTGTGCGCAGCGGCTCGGGCACGAGACTGGCCGGCACCAGCGGCGCCGCCCCTGCGGCAAGCCGCTGCATGGTGATCAACGCAGCCGCTGGCCGCCCCCTTTTTAGCCGCATGGAAGGCCCTCTTCCCTTCCCGACACGAGAGCGCGAGGGAGCGACACCGACGATGCTCCTCAAGCACCAAGCACGCGCGGGACATAATACAGTACAACCGGTTGGAAAGTCACGGACGCGGCCGTCTGCACCTTGATCCAAAAAACGTCGACAAATCAACGCACGGCTCATGCAGGCGGCATTGCTAAGTCGCTGAAGCGCATTTTTTCAAACGACTGATGGAGAAGATTATGGTTCTATTTCTGCGGCACGGTCAGCTCAGAGACAGAATATATCTACCCTTGCACGGTGGTATCGTGTGGCGGAGGGGAATTGGCATCACTGCGCGCCCGAGCCAAATGGTTTCGCGGCTGATATCACGCCACTTTCGGCAAGCAGATCTTCGACATCAGCCCTTCTCAGCACGATCCGATTGCAAGCACAGACCGCGTAGGCGATGACTTCACGAGGGTGGAGATAGACCTTCAGGCGAAGCATTGCAGACGATATTCTAATGCTCAACCGGATGCCGGGTCAATAAAACCGAACAACTTGGTAATGCCGTCTGGTGCCATCGCTCTTGGCCAGCTACCACACGCAGTTTATCGAGGGTGCAGCGGGCGATCATGCCAAGGCGACCCCGCAATTGTAGCAGTGGGCCATGCCACAAACCGCTTGATTTTAACAGTTCAAACGGCTTGACTATTCAGGCCAGTCGCCGGGCCAACGCCTCGCAACGTTTGACCCGGAGGTCACCCATTCCGATGCTGGATGAAAACCTTTCGCACTATATCTGGCGACACACAAAGGTGCAGCAATGCTGGATCTTAGTTGTGGTTGCGGTGTCGATGATCCCGTATTTTCTGTCGTTCAATCTGCCAAAACAGATCGTCAACGGGCCAATCCAAGGCGATGGGTTTTCGGTTGCCGGGGCAACGCAACCGTTCTTTCATCTGCAATTCGATCTACCATTTTTAGGGATGACTACGCTCTTCGAGGGCTTTGCACTGGAACGGACCGAGATGCTGTTTGCGCTCAGCGGTGTGTTCTTGGTGCTGGTGATTATCAACGGTTTGTTTAAGTTCTATATCAATTTTTATAAGGGCAAGCTGGGCGAGCGGCTGTTGCGGCGCATGCGGTTTTCGCTGGTCGATCAAATTCTGCGCTTTCCGCCGCATGCGTTCAAACGGATGAAGGCTGCTGAAGTAGCCAGCATGGTCAAGGACGAGGTGGAGCCAATTGGCGGCTTTACCGGTGATGCCTTCGTGGCCCCTGCCATGCTGGGGGGGCAGGCGCTGACTGCGTTGGCGTTTATCTTTATTCAAAGCGTGCCCTTGGGGGCAATTACCTTGGCGGTGGTGACGATACAGGCGCTGATCATTCCGCGCATGCGGCGTCGGTTGCTGGTTTTGGGGCGCGAACGACAGCTGACGGCGCGCGAATTGGCCGGACGTGTCAGCGAGATTTTCGATGGCATGCAGACCATTCATGCATATGACACATCAAATTATGAGCGGGCGGATATCGCCACGCGGTTGGGGCTCATTTTCAAAATTCGGTTCGAGATTTATCAGCGCAAGTTCTTGGTCAAGTTCATCAATAACTTTCTCGCCTCGGTGACACCGTTTTTGTTCTATGCAGTGGGTGGGTATCTGGCGCTGAATGGGCGGCTGGATATCGGGCAGTTGGTGGCTGTAATCGCGGCCTATAAGGATTTGCCAGGACCGTTGAAGGAATTGATCGACTGGGATCAAAACCGCCAAGATGTGCACGTGAAATATCAGACCGTGACCCAGCAGTTTGGCTTGGACGGTTTGATTGACGTGGCGGTTCAGCAGGTTTCGAGCGAAGATGCGACGGGCAAGCTGCCGCGCCCGCTGGCGGTCAGCAACCTTGGGGTGACCGACGAAAGTGGGGCAGTCAGTCTTGAAAAGGTCAACTTCCAGCTTGAGCATGGGGAAACCGTCGCGGTTGTCGGCAACGCGGGCTCGGGGGGCGATGTATTGGCCGAGGTGCTGGTTCAGGCTGTCTGGGCAAGCAGTGGGTTCGTGCGGGCAGGTTCGAATAATTTGCGCGAGCTGCCCGCTTCTGTGACAGGCCGCGCGATCAGCTATGCTGGACCGGAGCCTTATTTCTTTCACGGCACGTTACGCGAAAACCTGCTCTATGGCCTGAAAAACGCGCCGTTCAAGCGGGGGGAGTTGCCTGAGACAGAGCGGACACAGCAACTTTGGGATAAGCGTGAGGCTGCAAGGAGCGGCAATCCCGATTTCGATTTAAAGGCGGAATGGATTGATTACGCCAGCCATGGATTGAAGGATGAGGCGGCGCTGACTGTGCGGCTGCTTGAAATGCTTGAGACCCTATCGCTGAGCCGCGACGTGATGGATCTTGCCCTGCGATCAGTCGTTGATATCACCCGCTTTCCGGAGATGGCGGAAAAAGTGGTGACGATGCGCCAGATGCTGCGTGCCGAGCTTGAAAAGCAGGATTTGAACGGTTTGATCGTGCCGTTTGAACCGGGCAGCTATAATACCGAGGCAACGGTGATCGAAAATCTGCTGTTCGGCAATCCGCGGGCCCCCGAGTTGAAGGTTGGGCAGATTTGTCAGAACCGGTATTTCTCGTCGGAACTGGTCAAGGTAGGGTTGGACAAAAGGCTGATGACGATGGGGCTGGAGATTGCCCGCAACGGTCTTGAACTGACGAGCGATCTACCCCCCGACCACCCGATTTTTCAGCAACTCACGTTTTTATCGGCCGAAGACGTGCCGGTTTATCAGGCGCTAGTGCTTAAATTGGACACAGCGCCCGAAACGTTGACCGAGGCAGATCGCGTGAAATTGGTCACCTTGAGTTTCGATTATGTTGAACCGCGCTTTCGCTTTGGCCTGCTTGATGAGGCGTTGATGGCCGAGATTGTCGCGTTCCGCGAGCCCTTCCATTCAGGGCTGCCTGCCGAGCTGAAAGATGGAATCGAGTTGTTTGATCCGAAGAACTATCTGGAGTCTTCGGGTCTACTGGACAACATTTTGTTCGGGCGGATCAGCCAGAAGTACCGCGATGGGGCCGACCGGATCTATGCCGAAGTGGGCAAGCTGCTAAAACCGATGGGGCTATATGCGTCAGCTTTAGAGGCGGGATTGGATTATCACGTAGGCGCCGGGGGCAAGCGATTGACCACGGCGCAGCGGCAAAAGCTGAACCTTGGACGGGCGTTGATCCGGCGATCGGATTACTACATTTTCAACCGCCCACTGTCGGCGTTGGATACGCGAGCGCAGACCAAAATCATCGAGCGCGCGCTTGCGGCGCTGAAATCTGATGGGCGTGCGCCCGGTGTTCTTTGGGTTTTGTCATCGCCTGCGCAGTCTGCCGCGTTTGACCGGATTGCGGTGTTTGACCGGGGTTTACTGGTTGGCGAGGGAAATCAAGACGAATTGTTAGAAAAGAATGGCGTATTCAAAGAAATGATGTCTGCATAGGTGCAGGCGTCAACAAATGGCGGGAGGCAATGCCAATGCTGTTGCAAGACGAAGTCAAAATGCTGAAACAGGTGCCACTTTTTGCGGGCGTGTCACCGTCCAAGCTGAAACTGCTGGCCTTTACCTCGGCTCGGGTGGCGTTCCGCGCAGGGGAATCGCTGTTCTTGCAAGGGGATGTGGGGGATGCCGCCTACGTCATCTTGTCGGGCAAAGCGGATATTTTGATCATGGGAGCGAACGGGGAAATCAAAGTGGCGGAGGTCGGCCAGAATGCAATTGTGGGTGAGATTGCCATCCTGTGTGACGTAAACCGAACCGCAACAGTCAAAGCCTTGACACAAGTTGAGGCACTGCGGATTGACAAGGAGAACTTTTGCAAACTTCTTTCAGACTTCCCTGAGATGACGATTGAGATGGTGCGCGTGCTGGCCGAGCGCTTACTCCACACCACCGCAGAGCTGACCGATGCCTTGAGCATGCAGAAAAATCCCTTGCATTGAATGCTGCGTCATTTTTTCGCTCTGGACATTTCCAGGTAATCCCGGCCAAGATTTTATCTAATTTCGGTGGTTTGGTGGCGGCTTGGTGCATTTGACCTGCGGATAGGGAGAGATCGGCGCACGGCATGAACGACCCGAGGTTTCAGATAAAACTATGGGGCACGCGTGGCAGCTTGCCCGTTTCGGGCGCTGAGTTTCAGCAGTTCGGCGGTAACACATCTTGTTTTGAATTGCGCTGTGGCGACCAATCTCTGCTGTTCGATGCAGGCTCTGGCATTCCATTGGCCGGCCGGGCGTTGCAAGATGCAGGCGTCAAGAAGTTCACCCTGTTCTTCAGCCATTTCCACTATGATCATGTGATCGGCCTGCCATTCTTTGTGCCACTGTACTGTGACGATACCTCGGTACAGGTGTGGTCAGGCCATACTGGCGGGCTGAAGACGACCCAACAGATGTTTTCGGACTTCATGCGTGCGCCGTTCTTTCCCATTGGCCCGGAAATGTTTCGCGCGCAAATTGACTATAGGCAATTCCAACCTGGCGCGGTGTTGACGCCGTTACCCGGTGTTACCTTAAGAACGGTCATGCTGAACCACCACGGTGGGGCCATCGGTTATCGAGCCGAATTTGGGAGCAAGTCTGTGGCCATCATCATCGACGTAGAACACGAATCCAGCACCCTTGACCCGGCGGTTCTGGAGCTGATCGAAGGAGTGGACCTATTCCTTTACGATGCCACGTTCGAAGACAGCGAAATGCAGATGTTCGCGGGTTTTGGTCATTCAACCTGGCAACAAGGGATTAGGCTGGCAAAGACTGCAGGGGCAAAGCGGCTGGGCTTTGTGCATCATGCACCGCTCCGCACCGACAGCCAATTATTGAAGATCGAGGCAGAAGCACAAGCTGAATTTCCCGGCGCATTTTGCGGCCGCGATCTTCAGGTGATTGACATATAAGTCGGCTCGCCTCTGGCCAGCGCCATCAAGATCTGCGCGGAGCGTTCTGCTCCGTCCGTTTTTAACGCGCCCGCATCGCCCAAGGGGCGGTCGAGGCTGGCGGCGATTGCGGCGGCCATGGATGCACCGGTGATCTGATCTTCGGGCAAGCAGGTCATGCGGCCAAGGGTGGCAAAGCGTTCGGCGCGAGCGGTTTGTTCGGTTTCACCACCACTGGCAAAAGGCACCACCAAAGCCCGACACCCGGCACCCAGAATATCACAAGCCGTGTTGTACCCCGCCTGTGATACGGACAGACGTGCGGATCCCAAAAGGGCGGTAAAGTCACGGCGAAAGCGGAAAAGCTCGACGCCACTGGCCAGGTTTTGGCCTAGGCGGTCAAAATCGGCCTGGGGCAGATTTGGGCCAGCGATGAGGCACCAGCGTTTGATGTGAGGCAAGAGATGCGCGGCATCAAGGGCAGCCTGCAGCAAACCCGCGCCCACCGCACCGCCGCCAGCCGAGACAACGATGTCAAAGGCATCGGGCGAAGGACTGGGCACCGAGGCCGCAACAAGCCCAGTATACAGCACTTTGTGTCGGATTTCTGCCGCCACGGGAAAGCTTTCTTCCAGCCGGATAAAGCCCGGATCACCATGCACCAACACGTGATCATAGCTGTCACGGACCAGAGCGACGGTTTCTTCGTCGCGGCCGGGTTTTGCGCGCGCCTGCAAGATATCGCGGATCGAGGCACACAGGATAGGGCGTGGGCTGCTAGACTTGATGGCGTCAATCAATGGCAGCAGTTCAAAGCGCATTTGGCGACGGCCAAAGGGGAAGGCCTCGGTGACCACAACATCGGGCTTCAACCGGTAAAAGGCAGCCAATAGCGCATCGCCGCGCAGGTTTTTAAAAGTGTCGTTGATGGGCTGACCTTCGGCATCGACGAGGTTGAGGAAACCTTCGTCAGCGGCAATCGGGGGAAGTGCGATGTGGTCGATACCGGGGCCAGGAAAGCCCGCAACTGGCGAGCCGCCGGTAACCACCGTCACGGAGGCACCCGCGGCAGCCAAGGCTGTCGCGATGCGGCTGGTACGGGCAAGGTGGCCGATGCCAAGCAGGTGTTGGACATAAAGCATGATGCGGGGATGGTCGGTCATTCCTTTTCTGCCCAAGCGTTTACGAACAGGCGTTCCAATTGACCAATGCTGGTGTGATAGTCAAAATCGGCGCGCACGCGGGCTTCGGCAGCTTGGCCGAGGCGGTTCCGCAAAGCCGGGCCAGTAATCACACGCGTTAGGGCGGCAGTCAGTGCCTTTGCATCTTCGGGCGGGACCAAAAGCCCACTATCACCATCCTCGAACAGCTCGGGAATAGCCGAAATGGCTGTGGAGACAACGGCAAGGCGTTGGCTGGCAGCTTCGACCAGCACATTGGGCAAGCCGTCGCGGTCGCCGTCATCGGTGATGCGGCAGGCCAGCGTAAAGATATCGGCGCGGCGGTAGGCGCTCAGGACATCAGTTTGATCCATCGCGCCGCGCCACTCGCAACGGTCAGCCAAGCCCAGATCAGCGGCTAGCGCCTTGAGCGCATCGCGTTCGTCCCCGGCACCGATATGCACAAAGCGCCAGTTGAGATCTGCGGGCAAACCGGCAAGGGCGTGCAGCAAAACGTCATAGCCCTTTTTCGGCACAGCACGCCCGACGCTGAGGATTTCCACCGGGTCAGTTTGGCCATCCAAGGGTGCGCGGCTTTTGGTCATGGGGGGGAAGCGGTCAAGATTCAGGCCGTGGTAAGACAGATGAACCGTGGCGGGATCGGGGGCGAGGGATTGCAAATATTCTGCCCCACTTCGGGTGCAGGTTACCGCCCAATCGGCCTCCCCCAGCTTTTGGGTGAGTTCGGTGGCGGAGGAGGTCCAGATATCTTTGGCATGGGCAGAAACAGACCACGGGATTGCGGTCAAGAGGCTGGCATAGCCGGCGACCGAGGCCGGAGTGTGCAGGAAATGGGCATAAATCCATTGCCCGCCTTGGGGCCATTCGCGGGCCAGAACCAGTGCCTGACCAAAACGGCGAAAGCGATTGCGGCTGAGGTCGTGCGGCAAATCGCGGGCGAATTGGCGCAGAGCGCGCCAGAAACCACCGCGGCGCAACGCTGACCACAAGGCACGCAGAACCCGGCCGGGTTCGTCATGCAGATATTCGGGCAGATAGGTGACGGAGGCCGCCATCTCCTCGTGCACGGGGTGGCGTTTTGTATCGGTGGGATGGCGCATAGAGATGAACGACAGCTTGAAGCCGGCGAGTTCCAACCCACGCAATTCTTGTGCGATAAAGGTTTCCGACAGACGCGGATAACTTTTCAGGATCACCACGATGTGGCGCAGATCGCAGTTGGTCATCGTACCAACTGGGCGGCTTGAGTTTCAGGCTCTTCCACCCAATTCCACACAATGCCCGAGATTTCCGCAAGTCCTTCCATATTTTGCAACGCACCGCGTTTAGAGGGGGGCGCGCGGTCGGGCAAGGTGCGCAAAGCCTGCGCAAGGAGGACGGGATCGCGGGCCTCTTCGGGCAACAGCATGTCGACAAGGCCCAATTCGGCACCGCGACGGGCGCGTATCAGTTGTTCTTCGCGCGGAACGGTGCGCGGAATGATTAGGGCAGGTTTGTCAAAAGACATGATCTCACAAAAGGTGTTATAGCCGCCCATGGCGACCACGGCCCGCGCGCCTGCCATTAGCTCTTCCAGACGGGCGTCAAAGCAGATGACCTGAATTTGTGGGATTTTCTCTGCCTCGGTCAAAAAGGTCTGGCGCTGTTCGGAGGGCATGTAAGGGCCAAGAACGACCAACGCCTTATGTGGCAGGTCAGGATCGGCGCGGTAGGCGGCCAGAACATCGGCCACAAGATCGGCACCATCACCGCCACCGCCTGTGGTGACGAGGATGTAGTCTCCCTTAGGCTGGTTCATCATCAGATCGGTATTGGCTGCCGAGCGTTTGAGGTAGCCCACAAATTTCATCTTGTCGCGTACTGCTTTGGGCGCATCAAGGCCGGTCAGTGGATCATAAAAATCAGGGGGGCCATAGACCCAGATGTCATCATAGTAGCGATCAATCTTTTCCATAACACCGCTACGCTTCCATTCCGCATCCAGCAAATGCGGGGCATCCATCACTTCGCGCAGGCCCAGAACCAACCGGGTTTTGCGTGATTTAAGATAGGCCAGCGTCTCTTCCAATTCACCGCGCAGACCCATCGGTTCTTTGTCCGTGATGAAAATATGCGGCTTGAAACTTTGCGCCGCATTCAAAATGATCGAGCGGCGCATTTCCAGCGTGTCGCGCACGTCGATATGGCTGGCAAGCGACGTGTATTCGCCATTGCGCAGTTTGATTACGCTGGGAATTTTCATAAAATCGACCCGCGCCCGGTAGTCGAAATTGCCAGCGATGCTTGCACCCGAGATAATCAAAACCGTCAGACCGCGAAAGTTTTCTACCAGCGAATGAGCGATTGTACGACAGCGGCGCAGATGGCCCAAACCAAAGGTGTCATGGCTGTACATCAACACGCGCGCGTTGTCGAAACGGAGTTTCATATTGCTGCGTTCCGGTCCGATTGCGCTTGGGTGTGAGGGCTTGGGGGGCATGGCGTCGTTCATTGAGGGCCTACCTATAGGGGTCTGCAGCGTCGCGCAAACCGTCTCCCAAAAAGTTGAATGCAAGGATGATGAGGACGACGGGAACGATGGGGAACAAAAGCCAGGGGTAGATAGCGATAACGTTCACGCTGCGAGCTTCGGTCAGCAAAATACCCCATGAGGTGATGGGGGGGCGCAGGCCCAAGCCAAGGAAGCTGAGGGCGGTCTCGCCAAGGATCATGCCCGGGATGGTTAGGGTGGCGCTGGCGATCAAATGCGACATGAAACCGGGCACTAGATGCCGCCCGATGATACGGCCACTGCCCGCACCCATAACTTGGGCTGCGGTAACATAATCTTCTTCGCGCAGGGAAAAAAGTTTCGATCTGACTGCACGGGCAAGACCTGTCCAGTCCAACAGGCCAAGGATCAACGTGATGCCTAAATAAACCAGTAACGGGCTCCATGTGATGGGGATAATGGCAGCCATTGCCATCCACAACGGGATGCTGGGGATAGATTGCAGCACTTCGGTGATGCGGGTCAGAGCCATGTCGATCCACCCGCCGTGATAGCCCGCAAGGCCGCCGACGATGATGCCGAGAATAAAGCTGACGGTGACGCCTAAGAGGCCAATCGTCAGCGAAATGCGCGCGCCATAAAGGATGCGCGACAGCACGTCGCGGCCCAGACGATCGGTGCCCAGCAGGAACATATCCTGCCCGCCCTCGGCGCAAATAAGATGCAGGTTTGCGTCGATCAGCCCCCAAAATCGATAACTGTCGCCTTGGCAAAAAAAGCTGAGTTTGTGGATCTGTTCAGGGTCGTCAGTATAGACCCTTTGGAGGTTGGTCATATCCAATTCGGCTGTGCGGCCATAGACAAAGGGACCGACAAAGCTGCCGTCGTGGAACAAATGCACGCTTTGCGGAGGCGCGTAGATCGCATTCAGATTGCGGGTTTCAAGCGCGTAGGGGGCGAGAAATTCCGTGAAAAAGATGCTGGCATACATGATTGCGAGGAACACCAGCGACACGATGGCCAAACGGTGACGTTTGAGCTTCCACCACATCAGCCGCCATTGGGAGGTGGTCATGCCTGCGGTTTCTTGCTCGAAATGGCGGGCCATGGAATTGGGATCGAAGGGAGCCTTCGAGACGTAATGTTCAAGCGGTGCGCCAGGTTCGGGAAGTTTGTGTGTCATTTTACGGCCTCACCACCCAGCCTTATGCGCGGATCAAGGAAGGCAAGGGCGATATCCGAGACCAGCATTCCGATGACCGTCAAGAAGGCCAGAAACATCAGGAACGAGCCCGCCAGATACATATCCTGACTTTGCAGCGCGCGGATCAGCATGGGGCCGGTGGTTTCCAGTGAAAGTACGATTGCGGTGATCTCGGCCCCAGAAATGATCGATGGCAGGATCGAGCCGATATCGGAGACGAAGAAATTCAGCGCCATGCGCAGCGGGTATTTGCGCAGCAGAGGGCCGGGCTTCATCCCCTTGGCACGGGCAGTGACTACGTATTGTTTTTGCAGCTCATCAAGCAGGTTCGCGCGCAGCCTGCGGATCATACCAGCGGTACCCGCGGTGCCGATGATGATGACCGGGATCCAGATATGTTCAAGGATCGACCAGAATTTGTCCCAACTCATCGGCTGACTCAGGTATTTTTGGTCCATCAAGTGGCCAATAGACGTGCCAAACCACAGGTTGGCAAAATACATCATGATGATGGCCAGCACAAAATTCGGAATAGCGATGCCGATCATCCCCACAAAGGTCAGCCCGTAGTCGCCCCAAGAATATTGATGTGTGGCCGAATAGATACCTATGGGAAAGGCCAGCGCCCAGGTGAAAATGATGGTCACTACCGATACCAGAACCGTGAGCCACAGCCTGTCGCCCACGACATCCGACACCGGCAGGCGGTATTCGAACGAATAGCCAAAATCTCCGACCAGCATGCCGCCAACCCAGTGCAAATAGCGCAGGGGCATCGGCTGATCAAAGCCGTAGCGTTCACGCAGTTGTTCCACCTCGGCCAGATCGGCGGCCTCGCCCATGGCGCGCAACTCGTTGATATAGCTTTCAAAGTAATCGCCGGGCGGCAATTCGATGATCACAAAAACCAGCCCCGAGATGAGAAGCATCGTCGGCACCATGGCCGCAATCCGCCACAGGATATATCGGGTCAGCGACATTACTCGGTGGCCTTCCAGAAGGTATCGGGCATGTAGACCCCGAGGTAGCTGCAAGGATCATAGCCATAGAGCGCCTTTTCCGGCATGTTGCGCAGCCAGTTGGCGCGCAGCAAAGGTTGCGGCGTGGCGTTGACGGTGCCGATAGTGAAGACCTGTTCGGCATTGATCTGCAACATTTGCTTCCAAATCTCGGCACGCTCCTCGGTGGTAGAACTTTCACGCCAATTGGTCATCAACTCGACCAGTTTCTGCACTTCGGGCATGTCGGGGGCTTCGCCCTTGGTGCCCGAGGATAGGAAATAAAGACCCCAAAGCGGCCATTGCAACTGGTCGTCCAGTGTCGGGGCAAGTTGGCTTGGCGCCATGTCAGCGGTGGGCACGCCGTTGTCCAAGCCCTGCCACACGGACATAATCAGATCCCCCCCCAGCGCGCGGCTGCGCAAAAGATCGCGCTGCGAGGCCCGCACGAAGACCGCAATGCCAATCGCGCGGAAATGATCGCGGACCAGTTCCAAAAGATCGGTTTCCAAGGTGCTTTCGCCAGCGGTTTCGATGATCAGGTTTGCGGACCGCCCATCTGGTAACAAGCGCAGGCCCGCCGCGTCGCGTTTGCCAAGACCGGCCTCGTCTAGCAATTGGTTGGCCTGATCAGGGTCATAGCTGCTGTAGGCGGCGGCGTATTCTGGTTTGAACAATGCGCTGTCGGGCAGAACGGTGTCGGCGCTCGGGGTGCCAAGGCCGTAGAACAGCGCCTGGTTGATCTCCTCGCGGTGAACCGCCAGCGACATCGCCCGGCGCACGCGCACATCGCGCAGCACCGCGCGCCAGGCCATATCGTTGCAATTCAGGTTCGGCATCAACGCCACGCGAGAGCCTTGGATACGTTTCCACAGATCGACATGGACGGGGTGGATGCTTTCGGCCGCTTTCAGCAAGGTAAAATCGTTGAAATCAAGCGCGAGGTATTGCAGATCACTGTCGCCGGTGGCGGTTTTGGCCGTGATAATCTCGGTGGTCGAGACGTTGAGAACCCAGCGGTCAATGTAGGGCAATTGCGCGCCGTTCTCATCCACCCGGTGGAAATAGGGATTACGCTCGAAGACGAATTGTTCGGCTGGAGGCGCGGTCATCGGCATCCACGGCTCTAGCGTGGGCAGGTCGGGGTTTTCAGGGCGGTTCTGGCGCGAGACTTTCTGGTGCAGCGACACCCAGTCATCCACCTTCCAAAGCGCAATCAGGCCCGCCAGCGTTTCCGGCGATTGATACCTGGCGTGAAACCCCTTGAGATAGGCCGAGGGCAGCAGGATGCGCAGCGCTACAGGGCCCGCAAGATTGGGCAGAAACCCGGGGACCGGCTTGTCCCAAGTGTAGCGGACGGTGAAGTCGTCCAGCACCTCGAAAACCGCCTCTTTACCGCCAACGCGCAGTTCTGGCTGCACCCCCGAAGGCGACAGGTCGGGGTCTGTGTTCACGTCCTCCCAACAATAGCGGAAATCTTCGGACGTCACCAATGTGCCATCTGACCAGCGGTGCCCTTGGCGAATGTGGAAGGTAAAGATACGGTCCTCTTCCACCTCATAACGATCGAGAATATCCGCCTGCAGGGTAAAGTCGGGAGAGTAGCCGACAAGGCGGGAATAGCCGTTAAAGGGCATCAGGCGCACGTCCCGTTGCCCGCCGATCAGGCTGCGGATTGTGCCGCCGTGCTGCCCCGGTTCACGCCCCATCGCCGCCACGTTGACGATCCGCGGGTTCAACGGCAAACGCGACGCCGCATCGGGCAGCGTTCCAGCGGCGACACGGTCGGCGATGATTTTGGATTCCGTAAAAGCATGGGCCATGCCAGGTGTGAAGGCCGCACCCAACAGGGCGAGGATTTTTCGACGTGTGATCATGCGCGCAACTCCTTTGCGTCAGCATTGCTGGAGGCCAGCACGAAATGCCCGCCACCAAGGTCTGCCGGGCGCATCTCGCCCTGACCGGGGCGGAAGGCCGGGGCCCAGTTTTCGCGCGCCTGATCGCTGGACAGGGCGGCGGTGACAAAATCCAAGGGCCGCGCCAAGTCGGGATAGGGCACCGCGGCCAAAAGCGCGCGAGTATAGGGATGAACGGGGGCCTGCATCAGCACCTCGGCTGGGGCAAGTTCTACAATCCGCCCGGCCCACATCACGGCCACACGGTCGGCCATGTATTTCACCACTGCGAGATTGTGCGAGATAAAAAGATAGGTGAGGCCCATATCCTTTTGCAGGTCTTTCAACAGGTTCAACACCTGCGCCTGCACCGATACATCAAGTGCAGATACTGGTTCGTCACAGACAATCAATTCGGGGCGCAGCGCCAAGGCGCGGGCGATACCGATGCGCTGACGCTGACCACCGGAAAAGCTGTGTGGATAGCGTTGCAGGGCGTTGTCGTCCATGCCTACCGCGCGCAGCAGGACACGCGCCGCCTCAGTCCGCGCATGACCAGTGCCCAAGCCATGAATTTCCATCGGTTCGGCAATGATGTTGCGGACCGTCATGCGCGGCGAGAGCGACGAGACCGGATCTTGAAAAATGATCTGCATCTTGCGACTCAGGGCCATCGCGGTGTCACCTTCAGCGCCCAGCACGTCAACCGGGCCGGTACCATCATCATAGATGATGCTGCCGGTGTCAGGGCTGATGGCACGCATCAGCATTTTGCTGACCGTTGTTTTGCCGCAGCCGCTTTCGCCCACAAGCCCCAGACATTCGCCGCGCAGGATATCAAAACCCACGCGGTCGACGGCGGGCGGCAAGACCGGCGGCTTTTGGAACCAACCCTCCGTTTTGCGCGCACCAAAGCTTTTGGTTAGATCACGCACTTGCAACAGCACCGCAGGGCGCGTGGCAGGAACCTCGGGGGTGTGCAGCGCGCTAGGCATGGCGGCCATCAAGGATTTGCCCACCGTTTTTATTTCGCGCAGGGGGCGCAGGCGTTCGTCGGGCGACATATCGAAATGCGGAATGGCGCCGATCAGGCCTTTTAGGTAGGGGTGGGTCGGGTTGTCGAAGATGGCTTGGACCGGGCCCGCCTCTAACACTTCGCCCTGATAAACCACCACTACCTCATCGGCGAGATTGGCCACCACGCCAAGGTCATGGGTGATCAGCAAAACCGCCATGCCGAACTCGGACTGCAAATCGCGCAAAAGCTGCATGATTTGCGCCTGGATGGTCACATCCAGCGCGGTAGTCGGTTCATCAGCGATCAGCAATGCAGGGCGGCAGATCAACGCCATCGCAATCATCGCCCGCTGGCGCATGCCACCTGACAGTTCAAAGGGATATTTGTCGATCATGCGGGCAGGGTTTGAAAAGCCAACCAGGCCCAGCATTTCGATGCAATCGCGCCGCCGCGAGACCGCGTTGCCCATGCCGTGAATTTTGAGAACCTCTGTGATCTGATCGCCGATCGTGTGCATCGGCGAAAATGAGGTCATCGGCTCTTGGAAGATCTGTGCGATGCGACGGCCCCGGATACCGCGAATTTTCAGGCCATCGCGCGGCAGTTGCAGCATATCGACGGTTTCGCCAGTTGAGGGATCGGTGAACAACACCTTACCGCTGACCTTGGCGCTGGCCGGGTGCAGGCCCATCACGGCTTGGCCCATCACCGATTTGCCCGAGCCGGATTCGCCGACCAATGCTGTGACTTTGCTCGGCAGTACGCGCAGACTGGCGTCGTTCAGGGCCCGCAAAGTGCCTTTAAAAAGTGGAAAGGCTATGTTGAGGCCTTCGATCCGCAGCAGGTCGTGGCCTCGCGTCATCATGACAGTTTCCCTATTCGTCTAGAGCTTTGGCACGCAATTATCATTCGATACTATATAGTGAGCGGATTTTGTCTATTGCGAAGCTGTTCAGGTTCTTAGACCGCTGAGATACGCTCGATCTGGCCGTTGCCGTGCAGGCGAAACACAGCGTCTTGCGGAATTTCCAGGCGGAAGGCGCGCTCGGGTGGCAAGTCAGCAAAAATTCCGCGCAGAATACGGCCCGTTATGGCATGAGACACGAGAATACGGTTGGGCTTGGCATGGCTTTGCGCATCGACCAACAGGCTGGTGACACGGGCTGTCACTTGGGCAAGGGTTTCCCCGCCAGGAGCGCCAAAAAACCATCCGTTGCGCGGAAAACTGTCGCGAACGCCCGGCCAGCCTGTGTCGATCTGATGCGCGGTTAACCCTTCCCAATCCCCCATCGACACCTCGGTCAGACGGGGATCTAGTGTAGTAGGCAGGCCAAATGCCTCGCCGACAATTTCCGCCGTACGCGCAGCGCGTGCCAAGGGGCTGCTCAGGATCACCGTATGCGCCGGATCTACGAGGGTTGCCATCATCGCGCCCATGCTGCCCGCCTGTGCCAGGCCTTTGGCGTTCAGGGCAGAATCGATACGGCCCTGATAACGGCCCGCGGCGTTGAATTCGGTCTGGCCGTGGCGCAAAAGATAAATCATACGGCGCGGCGATACAGAAAATAATAGGCGTTTTCGACCGAGGCAGGCATCGGCAAGGGCTGTAGATTTGCATGCACCAATGGCAGGCCGGAGACGGCAATCCCACCGGGTGCCAACAATCCCGCTACCAACTGTGGCAGCCATTTCAACGTGATCGCGTCCTTGTCTGCATAGCCTTTGCCAATATCGGCATGCACCAGCGCTGCATTCTTACCGACAAATTGCTCCGCAGTGACGCTGATCTCGCCCAATATTAGATCATCGCCGTCGGGATGCGACCCCTGATGAGCACCCAAAGTGCGGTCAAACGCAATCAATCGACGATCGGCAAAGCGCGTTTGCAAATGGGAAAATGTGCGGCCATTTCCCAGACCAAGCTCCAGCACCGGACCCTCGGGCAGGGTCAGGTGATCGGCAATATGGTCCAAGAGATCGCGCTGAGCGGTGACGCGGTAAATCATCGCTTGAAGACGGCTCATGGCAGCGGTTCCTTTTCAGGCTTTGGAGATCTGCGGCCCTGTGATCCCATTCTTGGCAAAAACGTTGCGGGTGTCGATGATCAATGCGCCCCAAGCGGCCAAGGCTGCATAATCCACGCTGTCATGATCAGTGGAAATCAGGATTGCGTCATAGCTGCGGATTGAGGCTTCATCCCATCGTACCGATTGCCGTCCCATCAGAGCGGCATATTCGCGGGTCTTGGGGATTTCGAGGACTAAAGGGTCGTGGTAATCAGCGCGTCCGCCATGTTCCTCGATCAGTTCAATCAACTTAAGCGAGGGGCTTTCTCGGATGTCTGGCACGTTCTTTTTATAGGCCAGTCCCATGACCAAAATTCGCGACCTGCTAAGGGCCTTGCCTGCACGTTGGTCAAGTGCTTCGGCCAATTTGCGGATGACGTGGCGTGGCATGCCAGAGTTGATCTCACCCGCCAATTCGATAAAGCGCGTGGGTAATTCGTATTCGCGCGATTTCCAAGTCAGGTAAAACGGGTCAATGGGGATGCAGTGGCCGCCCAGACCCGGACCGGGATAAAAAGGCATAAAGCCAAAAGGTTTGGTGCGAGCGGCGTCGATCACTTCCCAGACATCAATGCCCATCGCCTCGTAGACCACTTTCAGCTCATTCACCAAAGCGATGTTAACGGCGCGGAAGATGTTTTCGGTCAGCTTTACCGCCTCAGCGGTGGCGGCAGAGGAAACGGGCACCACGGTGGTGACCACGGCACCGTAAAACGCCTTGAGCAGATCAAGCGATGACGCCCCATCAGCGCCAATCACTTTGGGGATCGATGAAGTGTGGAAATCGCGGTTGCCTGGGTCCTCGCGTTCGGGCGAAAAGCCAAGGAAGAAATCTTGCTCGGCGATCAACCCACCAGATTCCAGGATTTTGCGCACCACTTCGTCGGTGGTGCCGGGATATGTGGTGGATTCAAGCACAACCAACTGACCGGGGCGTAGGGTCGCTGCAATGTCGGCGCTGGTGCGGGTGACAAAGGACAGGTCGGGATCGCGGTGACGGGTCAGCGGCGTCGGCACGCAAATAGCGATCACATCACATTCGGCCAGCCGTGTGAAATCGCAGGTGGCGGAAAAGCGGCCCGCGACACATTCGGCGGCCAGCACTTCACTTGGCACCGCTTCGATATAGCTTTGACATGCCTCAATTGCGGTAATTTTAACGGGGTCGACATCGAAACCTAAGACCGCGAAGCCCGCGCGCGCTGCGGCCATTGCCAAAGGCAGGCCGACATAGCCCAAACCGATGACGCCAATTTGGGCTTCACGCGCGGTTATCTTGTCCATAAGTGGTTGAAAATGCGCGGATGTCATAGGATGGGCTCCGGTTTGGCGGGGCGGGATCAGCGTCTTGGATGAGTGAGAATGCCACCCCTGTCAAGTCGGAGCGACCCTTGTCAGCTCATCCGCACAATGCCACAAAGCAAAGGCCACAGCCAAGGATTGTGATGCCCCCGCCCCGCCCGTCCATCGCGTTCTATGCGCCATTGAAATCGCCGGACCATCCAGTGCCTTCGGGCGATCGGCTTATGGCGCGTCAGTTGCGTGCGGCTTTAGGGACCGATGTTGATCTGGTGTCCGAGCTGCGCAGTTATCTCCGCGACCCGCAGGATGCGACGGCCGCGGGCGCAATTGAGGCCAAGGCAGAGGCAGAGTTGGCGCGAATTTCGGCGTTGTGGGAAAAGTCTGGCCCACCGGCGCTGTGGGTTTCCTATCACCCCTATTACAAAGCGCCCGATCTACTTGGCCCCGAGTTGTGCGCGCGATTCGGGGTGGCTTATGTCACGGTGGAAAGCTCGCTATCGACGCGGCGTAACGTCGGGCTTTGGATGCAGGCACAGGACCGGGTGCGGGCAGGCCTCGCAATGGCAGCGCTCAACATTTGCCTCACACGCCGGGATCAGGCGGGTTTGCATGAAGCCTGCGGCACGGCTGCTACGGCGATGCTGTCGCCATTCATTGATACCGCACCGTTTTCATGCGCGGATCCTTTGCCTCAGTCGGGACGGCTGATTTGCGTGGCCATGATGCGGACCGGCGATAAGATGGAAAGCTATGATTTTTTGGCTAGCGCGTTACAATTGATTTCAGATCTGCCTTGGAGACTATCTGTTATTGGTGATGGCGAGGCGCGCGCGGCTGTCCATGCGCTGTTTGCCTCTATGGCGGATCGGGTCGACTGGCTGGGTTCCTTGGGCACAGAGGACATCGCGAAACATCTTGCGCGGGCAGCTATTTATGTCTGGCCGGGGTGCGGTGAGGCCTACGGCCTAGCCTATCTCGAGGCCCAAGCGGCCGGCCTGCCAGTGGTCGCGCAGCGTGTGGCCGGCGTGCCAGAGGTGGTAACGCACGATCAAAGCGGTCTGCTGACCGATGCAGGCGACCTGCCATCATATGCTGCAGCAATCCAGCGGTTGTTGACGTGTGACAATCTTCGACACGAGATGGCGCAAAAGGCACGGGCGCATGTTTTGGAGCATCACAGCCAGCTCAGCGCTGAAGCGCGGCTGAGCAAGCTGCTTGCCCCGATTTTGGGGGCAACGCAATGAGCAAACCGTTTGATGATCTGCGCCATACGCTTGACCAGATGTATAAGAATGGCCAGACGGCCCGTTTCTGGTTGCGCGATGATGATGCCGAGGTGCCGTCTGCTGCGCTTGAGAAATTGATCGACATGACGGATGAGCAGGGCGTCCCTTGCCTATTGGCAGTGATACCGGCGAAGACCGGGCAGGCACTGGCGCAAAGATTGGAAAGCGCACCACATATCGACGTGGCGGTGCATGGCTGGGCGCATCAAAATTACGCTTCACCAACAGAAAAGAAGCAGGAACTGGGGTCGCACCGACCCTTGCAGGTGGTGCTGGGTGACGCATCGCAGGGGCTCGGGGTTTTGCAAGCCCTCTACGGCAACCGCTGCGTGCCGTTGATGGTGCCCCCGTGGAACCGGATTGATGCAGAGGTGGTGAAAGGTCTTTACGATATCGGCTATTCTGGGTTGTCCGTATTTGGCCCGGAAGAACCGGGGCGATTTGCGAGGCTGAATACCCATGTCGATCTGATCGACTGGCGGGGTACCCGAGGCGGGCGTGAAGATACGGCTTTGGTACATGATCTAAAAAAGGCGCTGGCGGCGGGCATTCCTGATATCGGGTTTTTGACGCATCACCTTGTCCACGACGCACAAGCTTGGCGCTTTCTTAACCAGTTTCTGGCGCTGTCGGCAAACCATCCGGCCTGTATCTGGCGCGCGGCTTCCAACATACTTCACGATCGCGCGGGCCTAGCGTAGGACCGTTGTATGGTTTGTGTCTAGATGGTACCGTTTCTTGCGCAGCATAGGCGTACATGAACGAGGCGACAGTTCTTTTGAAACAGCTTATTTTCGATTTTCACTCGTCGCTGCTAATTGTCCGTTCGACCTCCACACCGGAGCTTTGAAGCGTGGCAAATCGGTGGGAAGCATTCCGGGGCATTGTGGCCTTCGTCCTGAGCGGTGGCCCCAACAGTGACGGCTTGCCAACCCGCGTTATCGCCGAGATTGAGCGGCGCGAGGATGCAGCAGAGCGGTTGATCGGCTGGGTGCAGCTTGCGATACTGCTTGCCTTTACGTTGCTTTATGCGCTCGCCACGCGCGCCGAAGGGACTTTGGGCGCAAACTTTGTGCCAGCCGCGCTGGCGGCCTATCTGACGTTTACGCTTTTTCGGGTGATCTTATCGTATCGCATAACGCTACCTTGGTGGTTTTTGATACTGTCGATGATCACCGATGTGGCGCTTTTGTGCGGGCTGATCTTTTCGTTTCATATCCAATACGCGCAGCCTGCGGCTTTTTACCTAAAATCACCGACGATGATTTTCCTGTTCATTTTTATCAGCGTGCGTGCTCTTCGATTTGACCCTCGCTTTGTATTGATGGCGGGATTGATAGCGGCATTGGGGTGGTCTTTGATGGTATTTTATGCCCTCACCTCTGATATGGGCGAGATGTATATCACCCGTAACTATGTCGAATACCTGACATCCAACTCGATCCTGATCGGGGCAGAAGTCGAAAAGATACTGACGATTCTTGGTGTGACTTTCGTGCTGTCATTGGCGCTTTATCGGGCACGGTTTGTATTGTTTGTGGCCGCGCAAAGCTCATCTGCCGCGGATGACTTGCGCCGTTTTTTCTCGCCAGAGGTGGCCAGCAGCATCACCTCATCTGATACATTGCCCGGCGCAGGACATTCCGAAACCCACGAGGCGTCAATCTTGTTTATCGATGTGCGCAGCTTCACGAATGCAGCAGAAGCGCTGCCGGCTGAAACGGTGATGAAGGTACTGTCGCATTATCAGAAAACCGCCTTGACCGAAGTGCAGGCCTTCAACGGGCGGGTGGACAAGTTTATGGGTGATGGGATCTTGGCGACATTTGGCGCGGTTGAGCCGAACAACACCCACGCCGCCGATGCCCTGCGCGCCGCCACAGCGGTGATTAAGGCGCTGGATCTTGCGCAAGTGGAAATGACTGGATTGGGTTGGCCCGGTCGGTTCCTTACCGGGGCTGCAGTGGCGTCAGGTCAGGTGACAGTCGGTGTAATCGGGGCAAACGGCCGACTGGAATTTACGGTTATCGGCAACGCGGTCAATCGGGCGGCCAAGTTGGAAAATGCCAACAAAGACCATCACACCAGGGCTTTGACAGACGCAGCGACGCTGCAAATCGCACAGTCTCAGGGCTATAACCGTGTTCTTAAGATCCGCCCTGCGGCACAGATTGCGGGCATGTCACATCCTGTTGATCTTTGTGTTTTGGCGTAAAATTTGGGATGTCGACACCGTCTTTCCATGTTGATGTCCGGGTCGTGAGATGATGCGGCAGACGGCTTTATCAATCCTGCGTAGGCGTTTGCGCGGCACCTCACATCGGCTGCGGCTTTGGACTGGTTTAATTTTGTTTGCTTTCGCAGCAACGCATTTGTTGAACCATGCACTCGGCCTCGTGTCGTTTGAGGCGATGCAAACCGTTCAGGTCTGGAGAACCGCAATTACCCAAAGCCAGGTGGGCAACGTGGTTCTGATCTCCGCAGCGCTGACGCATTTTTGTCTTGGTGTGGCTAAGTTTCTGCGGATGCGCACTTGGCACATGGGTTTGCGCAGCGGGGTGCAACTGGGCTTTGGCCTGTTGATCCCGGTTTTGCTGATCCGTCATGTGATTGGCACGACCGTGCCGCAAGATCAGTTTGGTATTCAAGTGGATTATGCCTTTGCTCTATGGGCGATGTGGCCAGGTGAAGCACTTAACCAAGCCCTCTTGATAACGCTGGTCTGGGTGCATGGCTGCATCGGGTTGCATCACTGGTTGGCAGCCAAGCCGATTTATCGTCGGGCAATCGGCTTATGGTATGCGCTGGCGGTGCTGATCCCCACACTTGGCTATCTGGGATTCGCCTTTGCCGCACGGTTGCGAGCATCCGAAGCTTCTTACAAAAACCCCTTCACTACCGCGCAGTACCAACTCATCACTGACATGATTGGTGAGGGAAAGCTGATCTACGCAGCGACCTTGGCGGCGGCCCTTGGTATCTGGCTGGCCTTGCTCTTTGCCGACCGCTTCCGTGCGAGGGTGAAGATCAGTTATGCCGAAGGGATGACGGTTTCCGCGACAAAAGGTCAAACTTTGCTTGAGATCAGCCGCGCAAACCGCATTCCCCATGCCTCGGTCTGTGGCGGCCGGGCGCGTTGCTCAACCTGCCGTGTGCGCGTGACAAAAGGGCTCGAAGATCAACCGGCGGCCAGTGAAGCGGAAGAAAGGGTTCTGCGCCGCGTGGGCGCCCCTGCCAATGTGCGATTGGCCTGCCAGTTGCGCCCCAGCGCCGATCTGTCGATCGCACAACTGTTGCCGGGCAATTTCGGTTCGGAGGTAGAGATGCAGGCAGACAAATATCATTGGGGTGTTGAAAGCCATGTCACCCTGCTGTTCTGCGATCTGCGCGGCTTTACGCAGATGTCGGAAAGGCTTTTGTCCTATGATGTAGTGTTTTTGCTGAATCAGTTTCTGGGGCGGATGGCTGCAGCAATTGAAGATACCGGAGGCCATGTGGACAAATTCATGGGCGACGGGATCATGGCGATCTTTGGCATGGACACTACACCTGAAGAAGGCGCCCGGCAGGCAATTGCAGCAGCCCGTGCCATGGGCGGCGATCTGGAAAGTCTGAACCAAAGTCTGCGCGAAGATATTCCGCGCCCGTTGGCAATGGGGATTGGCATTCACACCGGCACCGCAATTTTAGGGCGGGTTGGCGCGCGCAGCAAGACTGGCCAAATTGCCCCGCTTACTGCTCTGGGCGAAACGGTCAATCTCGCCAGCCGGTTAGAATCCAAGACCAAAGAATTGAGTGTCCAAGCCATCGTATCAGCGCAAACCATGGCTTTGTCGGGTTTGTTGCCGGATCCGTCAAATCCAGTCGTGCAAATCCACGTGAACGGTCATTCGGCACTAATTGAAGTTTATGCGATCCAGCGCGCACTTGACCTGCCCAGCTGAGAGCCGCTCTGGTCGGGTAGGTGAGCCTTCTGTCGCAAGCTTTGAGCCTTGAGCCAAGTGGGGCTGGGTGGGCGGTCCACCGATGACACCGTTACGGCCTTCTCAAGGTTCGCAATCGAAAACTGGCGTGAGCTCAAAAACATAGACCCCAACAACGCGACGTGACCAAGCGGCGGTTGTCACCGGATGTTTTCCTTTGCTCCGTAGTATCCAACATACCAGTCAGCAAAAGCGGCTATCCCGTCCCGAAGGTGCGTTTGCGGGGTGAAGCCCGTCAGGTCTTTGAGCAGTGTTGTATCCGCCTGTGTCGCCTCTACGTCACCGGGCTGGATCTTCTCGTATTTGATATCGGCTTTCTTCCCCAGCTTTTCTTCCAGTGCATCCACAAATTCCAGCAGACTGACCCGTCTTGAATTACCGATATTGACCACCCTGAACGGGGGGACAACCCGCCCCACTTGGTCAACTATTTCTTTCGATTCTGGCGGCTTGGTGATCAGCAGTGAAATGGATTGGACTACGTCATCAATATAGGTGAAATCCCGGTACATCTTTCCGTGATTGAAGAGAGTAATTGGTTCATCAGCGAGTATTGCCTTTGTAAATTTAAACAACGCCATATCCGGTCTTCCCCAAGGACCGTAGGCGGTAAAAAATCTAAGCATTGTCGTCGGCAATCCATGAATATTTGCATATGAATGGCCCATACACTCATTAGCTTTCTTGGTTGCAGCGTACATTGATAAAGATGTGTCCGATGGTGTCGTTTCGGATAAAAGGGTATCTTGACTGGTGCCATAGACAGACGATGATGACGCCATGAGAAGGTGCTGAACATTCAGACGCTTGGATGCTTCCATGACATTGAATGTGCCTATTATATTCGACACCAGATAGGCTCTGGGTTCGGCAATACTGTGACGAACCCCGGCCTGCGCGGCCAAGTGAATGACGACCTCGGGCCGACTTGAATCGAAAGCCCGATCCAGAGATTCAATATCACCCAGCATTGATTGATCGAATGAAAAGTTCGAATACTTTTCAAGTTGTGCCAATCGAGCCTTCTTGAGCTCGACATCGTAATAGTCGGTGAGACCATCCAAACCGAATACTTCGTGTTTGGCTTCAAGAAGATAGCGACACATATGGAAACCGATGAATCCAGCAGCCCCGGTTACAAGGATTTTTGTCATTGTTGCTTCACATCAGTTTCCTGCGTTGTCTGATTATTGCCGAGCACGATATGGACAACGGAAAGTGTCACATTTTGGCCAGTCCGTTTGCCATCTGCAATCACCAACATACGTTGAGAGATGGCATACGAGGGGGGCGAAGCCAACAGAGATCTGACCGACCGGATACCGACCATATACCGATTTTGCCACAAAGCTATTTCGAACCTGCGGCTTGCCCGTTTGTGAGTGTCACTCCGGTGGGGGCCGTCTGACGCGGCCTGCCGAGTTCGACCAAGACCCTGACCGGCATTGCCAAGTGTAGTGCCTAGGCAGCGATGTTCGATGTCAGCCAAGTCACGGCTTCATCTTGAGGGCATAGTCTGTCCACAGCTCGAATGCGTCTGATCTGGCGTGGCGATAGGACGTGGCGGAGAGGCGATAACGGCGGGGGCGGAAGAGTGAGTTGATCTGGTCATGGGCTGCGAGGAAACGCTGTGCCAGTCTTTGTGACTTGAAACGGCCCATGATTTTCTCTCGTCGCCGCGTTGGCCTGTGGCTACCTTCGATCCGGTTGTTCAGGCCCTTGTGCGTGCGGCGATCCGTGTTTGATGTCAGGTTACGGATCGGTTCGTTGTAACTACAAAGCTTATCGGGAATGACCACCCTGGGAAGACCAAATTGAGCGATCAGTTTTGTCAGAAAGCGCTTGGCAGCTTTGGCGTTGCGGCGTGTCTGAACCAGAATATCAAGGGTGTCACCATATGCATCGACAGCTCGCCAGAGCCAGTGCTTCACGCCATTAATCGGGATCACGACCTCGTCGAGGTGCCACTTGCCGTTCGGACGTGGGCGATCCTAACGGATGCAGCCCGCAAAATGAGCGCCGAAACGGTTGACCCAAAGGCGGATCGCTTCACGGCTGATAATGGCGCCACGCTCCGCCAACAGATCCTCGACATCGGCCGGACTGAGCGCAAAACGATGGTAGGCTCAAACAGCATAGGCGACGATCTCCCGCGGGTAACGAAAACCTTTCAGGCGCGGCTTGGATGATGGTATCCTTATGCCTCAAATCTTACCCAAGTCAGCCTTCGCAAACAACTTGGCAATGCCCTTCCATGAGATCTACCACGTCCTGATAAGACAGCGGAAATCGCAAGTACCAGCGAAGGGCAGTTAGAATGATGTCTCTCGGAAAGCAATGATTTTTGAGCGGCGACTTGCGCGGCATGTCCGACCTCAAAAAGGCGAAATTTCACCGGGAATGGTGGTTAATGCAATTACCCCCAAGACTCCTTGGGCAAAGCCCCTACCGCTGCCCGTTGAACCCGAAGAGATCGCCAGCTTCGGCATTCAGCCAGTGCATACGGCCTTCTGCCCATACCAGGATCAGCGCGCCGAATTTGGTGGACATTTCCACCGTCGCACCCTCGTCGATTACGAAGAAGCTGCCGTGGGTATGAGTCTCGTCGCCGATGGTCAGGTCGCCGCCGATGATGAAGATATCGACAGGCGCCGTGGTACGAAAGGCGGGCACCCTGGTGTATGGCAGCAGGCGCAGTTCGACGTTGCGGCGATCGTGCTCAGTTTGGTTGTAGTCGAAGATCATCCGCCGCTGCACACCCGGAAGCGTAGTGCCCATCCAGGGCAGGCTCTCCAGCGCGATGTTGATGTCAGGCATCACCTCGGGCATTCGGTTGACAATCTCACCGGCACGCGCGCCGGTGTGCAGAACTTCGCCTTTCACGCTGTCCTCTGACGGATAGATCACTGGCGCCTCCAGCCGCGAGGCCATCAACGTGGGCGCATAGGACATCGCGGAATGCGTCGCCCCTTCGAGGTTGATGCCGATGTCGCCTTCGCGTGCGAAGCCCTGGAAATCGGCAAGCCCACCTTGCACGAAATAACTGAACGCGGGGCCGAGGTGCTGATGCACGCCGGTTTCGGCGAATCGGTCGAAGCTGAGGTAGCCCAGAAACTTGCCATGCTCTCGGTCCGCCCGTACGGCCGCCAGTTGCATGCCCTTCTTGTCGGTGACGGCCCAAGTCAGATCGAGCTTATCGTAGCCGTAGATGCCCGCAGTGCCGCGCACCTGAAGTATTTCGCCCATATTCGCCACCTCATACAAAATGCTGCTTGATTTGTAACATATGATACATAAAGTGGCGAGAGTTGATCTATCAATAATGCAAAAAACGTTCCCCGGGAGGAAACCAGAATGAGCTTCATGAAATCGCTGCTGGCCGGTGCCGCGTTCGCCCTTGTTGGGCAGAGCGCGCTGGCGCAGGACATCACCTTGCGCTTGGCGCATGTGGCCCCGCCGCAGACCACGTACCAGTCCGCCGCCGAACGCTTCGCCGCGAACCTGGCCGAGATGTCGGGCGGTACCATGGCGGTCGATATTATCCCTGGCGGCACGTTGGGCGATCTCAGCCAGCTGTGGGTGCAGACCCGTACCGGCGCGCTCGACCTGCACCTGATAGACATCGCCGCGATAATCGCGATGAAGGAGGCCAGCCCGTTTCTGGTGCTTTGGACGCCGTTCCTTTTTTCCGATCAGGACCACTTCCACCGCTATGTGGAGAGCGAGACGTTCAAGCGCATGATGGCCGATGCCGAAGAGAGGACTGGCGTCGTATACCTCGGTTACGCTGGTGATCGCCCGGCGCGTGCACTAACCACCGGCAATACGCCCGTGACTATGCCCGAAGATCTCAAGGGTCTGAAAATTCGTACCCCTGAACACCCGATGATCATCGGCGCGTTCGAGGCCTGGGGCGCGGCCCCCACGCCGATCAAGGGGTCTGAGCTGTTCAATGCGCTGAAGACTAGGCTGGTGGACGGGCAGGACAACGGCTCGGTCGACTTTGTCGGCGCTGGTTATGCCGAAGCTCAGAAATACTACATGCCACTAGACTACATCCATTCTGGCGTCGGCATATGGATGAGCCCGCAACGCTGGGCGTCGTTGACCGAGGAGCAGCAGGGCTGGGTCAAGGCCGCTGCCGGGCAAGCAGGCGAGGATGGCCGCGAGTTACACGAGGCCGAAGTCTTGAAAGCGATTGAGGACATGAAAGCGCTGGGTGTCGAAGTGGTGCAACCGGACGTCGACAGCTTTCGCTTTGCCAAGGACGCGATCATCGGCAAGATGGAAGGCGGGCCGTGGCCGCAAGGCCTGAGCGCCGAAATCGGCGGTCTCTGACTTGTCCCTGATCGACAGATTGACGGACATCCTGACACGGGTGTCCGCCGTTTTCATGGCGCTGTGCCTGATCCTGCTGGTCGGAATCGACTTCTCTCAGGTGGTGTTGCGCTATGGCTTCGGGATGGGCTGGCCCTGGGCCGGAGATGTTTCAATCATTCTTTTGTTATCGCTGGCCTGGATCGGGGCAGGGCATTTGTGGCTGACTCGGGGCCATATCGCGGTCGATCTGATCGCACCTGCCTCCCGCACTGGTCGCGGGTTTTGGCTCGCTTTCGATCTGCTGGTGCTGATCGGGGGCGCGGTTTTGCTACCGATGACCCTCACCACCATGCAGGCTTACAGCTTCATCGAACTGCCGACACTGCCCTTGCCTGGATCGATCAAATACATGCCGGTAGCGGCGGGGATCGCTTTTGTCGTGCTGGCTGCGGGGGTTGTACTGATCCGTCGGCTCAGAGCGACAGGATCATGATAGAACTGGCGCTTCTGTTCGGCAGCTTCCTGGCATTGCTCTTGCTGGGCGCGCCGATTGCGCTGGCGATGGCGGCGGCCGTGGGACTCTACGCCATCGTCTTCGCGCCTGCCCTGCCCGACATCGTGTTGATCCAGACCTTCATGCAGGGGCTGGATAATACCGCCTTCACGGCGATTCCGTACTTTTTCCTCGCCGGAGCGATCATGAACCTTGGTGGCATGTCCGCACGGCTCATGCGGCTGGCACGTGCGGCGCTGAGCCATATGCGCGGCGGGCTGAGCCATGCCAATATCGGCGCCTCGGTTGTGTTCGCCGGCGTCTCGGGCTCTGCCGTGGCGGATGCCGCGGCCGTGGGGTCGGTCATGATCCCTGCGATGAAGCATGAGGGTTATCCCGGCAGCTATGCCGCCGCAGTCACTGCGGCCTCAGCCACCATCGGGCTGGTCATTCCGCCATCGATCCCGATGGTGATCTTCGGGCTGTTCACAGGTGCCAACATCGGGGCGCTGTTTCTGGCGGGCGTGGTTCCGGGCCTGTTGATGGGGGCATTCCTGATTGTCGCCTCGGTGGTGCTATCGGTGCGCCGGGGCTATCCACGCACTGCCTGGCAAGGCTTTCCCGAACTATTTGCCGCACTTCGTGGGGCTTCTCTGGCGTTGCTGATGCCGGTGCTGGTGGTGGGTGGGCTGACCATGGGGTTCGCCACCACGGCGGAGATTGGCGCGGTGGCTGCAGTTTATGCCGCAGTCGTAAGTGTGGTGGTTTACCGCGAGGCATCTCTGCGCGATCTTTGGAAAGCGGTGATCGAGGCGGCAAGAGACAGTGCGCGCGTACTGATCATCATCGCGATCTCGGGCGGTTTCGTGTGGATCATCGCCTCGCTCGGCATCGCGGGGCAACTAGCCGAGTTGATCACGTCGACGGGCCTGCAGGGCATCGCGCTGCTGGCGCTGATCGCGCTGATCCTGCTGGCACTCGGCACGGTGCTGGAGCCGATCACGCTGCTGGTCGTGGTCGTGCCGGTGCTGGTGCCGACGGCGCTAGCAGGCGGCATCGATTTGGTGCATCTTGGCATTGTGTCTATCCTTTCCGCCGCCATTGGCCTTATAACGCCCCCCGTGGGAATCTTGCTTTATATCACCGCCGCGCAGGCCGGATCTCGCGCGACCACCGTGATCGCACAAACCATGCCGTTCCTGCTGGCCCTGCTGGCATTGCTTGCCCTGATCATCTGTGTCCCCGCAGTAACGCTCTGGCTGCCCGGACTGGCCTTCCCGCAATGACTGAGGATGAAGACACCCGTCCCGCCGCGCGGCGGGACGCACGTATGGCCAATACGCTGACGTTCCGCGTCTTGGTAGCCGCTAACCGCATCGCGCTACCCTTCGCGGAGCGAGTGGGTCAGCGGTTTGATCTGACCCTGCCTGAATGGCGATGTATGATGGCACTAGCGGCGGATCCGGGTGTATCCGGTGAAGACGTCGCACGCAAAATGTGCATGGATAAGATGGGGGTCAGCCGGGCGCTGCGACGGTTACGCAAGGCCGGCCGAGTGGCCGTACAGCCCGATCCTGCCAATTCAAAGCGCAACCAGTGGATAATGACCGACACTGGTTGGCAAATCTTCGACCAAATCCTGCCGCAGGCGCTAGCGCGCGACGAGGTGGCGTTCTCGAAACTGGATGGCGACAAACGAAAACTGATCTTTGATGTCTTGGCAGCATTCGATGCGTTGCTGGAAGAGTCATAATTCAAAACGATATCGGCATTTGCACCAGGTTGTCCGCTAGAGCGCTTTACCTTCGGCTGCTTCAAATTTGTAATACGTCGAAACGTTCAGAAGAATGCACATTGGGAACCCAAATTTTCAGGCAACCTTGAAAAGGCTCGAGCTTGCTTGAAATTGAACCACAGCCGCCACTGACATTTTGCCGGCTCAGTCGGTAAGCTTTTTTCGCTTTCTTTTATTGTTAATGCTCAGGTCTGCTTTCGTTTGTGTTTCGCCGTCTCGGAGATGACTTTGGCGCGTAAACTATGATTGCCAGTCTCGATAATGTCGTAGAGATGGGTAAGCCGTTTTGAGTAATGCAATGCTCATTTTGGAGTCGCCAGAAACGGTCACCCGATTACTGAACGGCATCGTCAACTTGCGGGGCCCGCTCTGAAATCGTACCGACAGACATGACAAAAGCCAACCATTCCGGCGGCTTCAAAGGCCACTGTTTCCCGTCTGAGATCATTGCATATGCGGTCTGGTCTTATTTTCGGGTTCCCTTGAGCTCACGCGATGTCGAGGATCTACTTTTGGCGCGCGGCATCATCGTGAGCTATGAGACGATCAGGAAGTGGGTTGGCAAATTTGGTATAAACCAGGCCGCTTCCATCCGGCGGGATCGACCTGCTCCGTCTGATAAATGGCACCTTGATGAAGTGGTCATTCCGATCCGCTGGCGCAAATTTTTGGCTTTGGCGCGCGATCGACAGCAATGGTGACGTTCTTGATATTCTGGTTCAATCTCGGCGCATCACTCGCGCAGCGAAACGCTTTTTCCGCAAGCTGTTCAAGCAATACGGGCGGCCGCGCGTTGTGATCACGGACAAGCTCGGCAGCAATGATGCGGCTTTGAAAAGCCGAGCGCCCAGCATCGACCACCGCAGGCATAAGGGCTTAAACAACAGATCTGAAGGCTCACATCGACCGACGCGGCACCCAGAAAAGATCATGGCCCGGTTCAAATCACCCGGCCAAGCACCGCTCTTTTTGTCTGTTCACGATCAAGTCCAAACCGTATTTCGTCCTCGCCGCCACAAACTATCCGCCTCTGCCTTCCGCCAATCGTCGAGGATTGCGGTTTCACGCGGCTCTGCCCTTGGCCCGGGCGGCAGATAATCCGGCTCCTCTTCCATTGGACCGGGCAGGAACCAAAGATCTTCCTCAGACGTCTCTTCAAGTCCCCCCGGATCCGATAGAGGATCATCAAAACTATCATACTGAAGAGATACTTGAGGCTTCATATGTGCAAAATACGGCATTTTTGAACTTCATCCAAGTGTTTTGTCATCGTGCGCCTATGCTCATTATGTAGCATGCGCGCGCGAAGGTCTGCGAGAGCTCTCTGATCGCGCTCAGCCTATGGAAACCAAGGGCTTTCCGTTGAGGCGGGCCACAGAGAGCGCCATTGCATCCTTTTTCAAACGGTCGTTTAGTGGCGTTATATGAAACTGCAAAAGGCCTGTTTTGATGCCATTGATAGGTTACGCGCGTGTTTCAACCGAGGATCAGACCCCCCTGCCCCAGTCGCAGGCCCTGAAATCCGCGGGGTGCGCCGAGATCCATGAAGAACAAGCCTCGGGCGGAAATCGTGCGCGGCCGGTCCTTGCGCGCGTGCTGGAGCGCGTGGCCAAGGGCGACACGCTGGTTGTCGTGCGGATCGACCGCCTGGCGCGGTCGCTGTCGCATCTGCTGGAGGTGATCGAGCGGCTCGAGGCCAAGGGAGCATTCTTCCGTTCCATACAAGACCCGATCGACACGGCTTCGCCGCAGGGCAAGTTCACGTTGCAGGTCTTGGGTGCTGCGGCCGAGTTTGAGCGCGCCCTGATCCGGGAACGGACGAAGGCTGGCTTGGCCAGCGCACGCACTAAGGGGAGGATTGGCGGCAATCCAGGCCTGCGCGCGCGAGACCCTGCCGCACAGCGCAAGGTGCGGCTGGCGCGGCAGGACGGATATATGGAACGACTAAACGAGACCGCGCAAGACTGGGTGCCGCATGTGCGGCGGCTGCGCCCGGATATGGCTTGGGAGGATGTGCTGCGCATAATCAACGGGCCCTTACCCGAGGCGCAGCGCTGGACGCAAAGCCGCCTATTGCGCGCCGTGAACGCCTATGTCCGCAACAGCTTCCTTGCAGAAACCGTGCTCGGGCGTGCCGGACGCCGCGAAACGGACGACCGCCTGCCCGCAATTGTCGCCGCCATCAAGGGGGCGGATCCCGACATCACGCTTCAGGCCATCTGCAATCGGTTGGAGGCGATGCGCGAGCGCACACCTCGGGGGCGAACTAACTGGCAGCCGTCATCGGTCAAGATGCTGTTGGAACGCGCGGAAAGGCTGGGACTGCTATAGTCAAAAGTAAGTAAGCCCCCCTCGACACTTGAATACGTTCTCAAGTCCACGGAATCGCTTATAGTCTATCTGTAAGATTGCGGGTTTTCGAGCCGCGAGCTGGTGTTAAGTCCACATATCGCCAGATTTCTAGAGTCACGACAATCGGCATAGATACAAGGTATTACAACGCTATATCAATAGCTTAGTCCGATATATCCCTTGCGCAGGCCATTGGTCCTGTGGATAACTTTTCCACTACATCTAGATTCTTCTTGCCGGAATTGCGCGTTCGTGGCATTTCCATTCTGACGACAAACCGCGTCAGGTGGGTATTTGACCGTCAGAATGCGAAAGAGCCTTCGAAAAGGCCACGAGAGGCAGCAGGACATGGATGATCGTAACGCTGGAATTATGCAAGGGATCGGCTCAGCTGACATCGGAGCCTTTGCCGATAACTTGGCCGAGTCGCTCGACAGACAGATGAAAATTGCGTTTGAGCCCGAAGAGCGCAAATCTCTTCGGCGCTTCAGTTCGACTGAAGTTGCAAGCGTACTCAGGGTCAGCACATCAAACCTGCGCAATCGACACAAAGACGGGAGCTTCCCCGAGGTTCACACCGATAGTCGTGGACATAGATTTTATAGCGCCGAAGAAGTAGATGTTCTACGCGACATCCTCGGTCGGACGGGCAAGAACGCGGACGCCTATCGCCCCGGGCGTCGAGACAATGATCGTCTCCAGGTGATTTCGGTTGTCAATTTCAAGGGTGGGTCCTCCAAGACGACGGCGACGATTCACCTCGCGCAGCGCTTTGCTTTGCGCGGGTATCGTGTGCTCGTGCTTGATCTTGATCCGCAGGCCAGTCTAACCACTTTCTTCGGCTTCCGGCCTGAGCTGGAATTCGTCGATGG
>Ga0307981_1000482_pt1 | contig 39038 bp, 36 predicted proteins | sample OrgLakmetagen987_FD_201849 | JGI IMG/M metagenome (GOLD analysis project Ga0307981, IMG submission 201849) | Saline water microbial communities from Organic Lake, Antarctica - #987 | ecosystem: Environmental > Aquatic > Non-marine Saline and Alkaline > Saline | place: Antarctica: Organic Lake... | reverse complement strand
TATTTGCCATATTCGGTTCATCGGTCATTATTGCCGGCGGCTTAATCGCTTTTTGCGTGTATTGGTTCAACAAAGAGAAAGTACTTTTCAGGTAGCTTCTTGTCACACTAACAGCGCACCTAACTGTTGACCGACAGCGGGTGCGCTTTTTATTTTAGGCGTTTTATATGACGGCAGTTGCCGACTTTTTTGACCATAGCGGGCCACTTAGTGAAATTATTAGCGGATATAATGTGCGCCACTCGCAGGTGGAGTTGTCTGAAGCCGTTGCGCAAGCAATCACAGATAAAAGCACCTTAATAGCCGAGGCGGGCACAGGCACAGGAAAAACCTTCGCGTACCTTGTTCCGGCGCTGCTTTCTAAGAAAAAGGTGATAATTTCAACGGGTACAAAAAACCTTCAAGAGCAGCTATTTAATCGCGACTTGCCCTTAGTCAAAAATGCCGTTGATAAAACTCAAGAAACAGCCTTATTAAAAGGGCGTTCAAATTATCTTTGCTTACAACGTCTCAAGCTCAATGGCGGCGAACATATTCGACTTGAAAAAGAGACTCTCAACGAATACAGCGTGATTAAAAAATGGAGTATGAGCACCAACACCGGTGACATTGGCGAAGTTTCTTCTTTACCTGATAACGCCAAAGTCATTCCGCTTGTTACCTCAACTGTTGATAATTGCTTAGGTAAGGACTGCTCTGAATACCAAGATTGTTATTTGATGAAAGCGCGTAAAAAAGCCATGGAAGCAGATATTATCGTGGTAAATCATCATTTATTTTTTGCCGACTTAGCGCTGAAAGAAGGGGGCTTTGGTGAGCTTATCCCTGACGTAGATTTAGTGGTGTTTGATGAGGCGCACTTAATTCCAGATATCGCCAGTGAATATTTTGGTGAAATGATTTCCAGTCGTCAGTTAGATGACATCTTATCTGACTTAGGTAAGCAACAAAGAGTCAGCTTGAAAGATGCCGATCAAATACATCTAGTCGCTGAAAAAACGCGACAGTTTATTGCTGACTTACGCATACAGTTTGATATTGAACCGAAGCGCGGCGATTGGGATGAAGCGATTGATCAAAAAAGCCTAATGCCTTTGCTTGACCAAATTACGACGCAGCTATCGCAACTCTTATCTGTATTATCGGTGCACAGTAGCAGAGACAAAGATATTGACCAATATGCTGAAAAATTAATAGCAGCGACAGAAACATTCAAACGTTTAATGCATACCAAGACGCCGGATGTCAGTTATTGGTATGAGACAACGCGACGCCATATTGTGTTGCATATGACCCCCCTCAGTATTGCCGATAAATTTTCAAAAATTGTTGAGAAAAGCAATGCTGCTTGGGTACTAACCTCTGCCACGCTTACGGTCAATAACTCCTTTGAACATTACCAGCAACAAATGGGACTCAATGAAGCGCAAGTAATTGAAATGGACAGCCCATTTGATTATCAAAATCAGGCAATGCTTTGTGTACCCCGTTATTTACCAGAGCCCCATGAAAGGAGCATTGCTAAGCATTTAGTTAAAATTGCCATTCGTCTCATTGATGCTGCAAAAGGGCGCGCATTCTTGTTATTTACGAGTCACCATATGATGCGTGAAGTGGCGCGTCAGGTAAGAGAGGAAGTTGATAATCCTATTTTAGTGCAAGGCGAAAGCACTAAAAGCAGCTTATTAGATGATTTTAAACGGATTCAAAGCTCTGCTTTATTTGCTACCGGCTCATTCTGGGAAGGCGTAGATGTCAAAGGCGATGCACTGCTTTGTGTGATGATAGATAAACTCCCCTTTGCTTCTCCAGATGATCCTTTGTTGCAAGCCCGCATAAAAGATTGTAAAAACAAAGGCGGAAATGCATTCGCAAGCATACAAATACCGCAGGCTGTGATTACCCTCAAACAGGGTGCTGGACGTTTAATTAGAGATAATAGCGATAGAGGTGTGTTAGTCATCTGCGATAATCGCCTGTTGACCAAACAATATGGGCAAACGTTTATCGCTAGTCTGCCCCCTATGCGCAGAACCCGTTCACTCGACCAAGTGTGCGACTTTTTACATGCAATAGAGTAACAAAATGAACATATTAGCAATAGATACTGCGACAGAAGCGTGTAGTGTGGGATTGATGCTTGACGAGCAAATAGATGGCATTTTTGAGCTATGTCCACAGCAACATAGCCAGCGCATATTACCGATGATTGATGAAATACTAAGCCGCAATAATATAAGCTTGGCCGATATTGATTTGTTAGCCTACGGTCGAGGCCCAGGAAGCTTCACTGGAGTGCGTATAGCCGCTAGTACTATTCAAGGTTTATCGTTAGGTGCTGGCTTAAAAGTGGTTGAGATATCAACGCTAGGTGCAATGGCGCAAGAAAACTTTGAACGTTTTGGCTGCAAACATACGATGGCGCTCATCGATGCAAGAATGCGTGAAGTGTATACTGGCGAATTTGAAGTACAAGATAATCGAATTGCAAAGGCTCTTGAAAGCGAAGTGGTGCTGCCGCCATCAAATCTAAGCGACAAGCTAAGTAAGTTTAAAGGTGAGAGCAGTTTTGTAGGCACCGGTTTCCATGCATATCAACAGGAGTTAGGCTTGCAATTGCAATCAGATGCATTACAGGTAAACTATCCAAATGCGAAGTACATGCTGTCATTGGCGAAATGGCAACATGAGCAAGGTCAAAATGTGCCGCCAGAGCATGTGTCGCCTGTTTATGTACGCGATACGGTAACGTGGAAAAAGCTACCTAATAGAGAATAAACGTGGAAAGTATTTCAACGATTAATCAAAGACTTTTTGTTAATTCGGACCTTGGCTCTGCTAATCCGAAAAACCTCAAACATGCGACTGCCGAAGTTGCTAAAGATGCGCCACAAGAAGCCAAAAAACAAATTTTAAACGTTGGCTCTGAGCAAGCGATATCAGATGCAGAAGCAATCTTTGCTCGTGCAAACAGCTACTCTGAAGTGTCGGGCAAGGTGCAAAAGAGTTTGCAGGCATATGAAGCAATTGAAGTCTCATTGAAAAGAGAAGCTTTGAGTCAGCTGATGGGTGTTGATTTGTACGCGTAAACTGACAACTAACCATGAGGCTAAGCGCCAAATAGGAACTAAGTTGAGCCTGCACAGTCATATAATATAACAGTAGTATAGGAAGGTGATATTGTGAAAAAGCTTCTACCCTTGTGCGTTTTAATTTTCGCGGTTTCGGCATGTACCGTTGTTCCGGAGCCTATTCAGGTTGCTGACGCAAACATTTTAGTGCCCTTTGAAGACGTAGCAAACAATCTAGAGTCGAGTGCTCAGCTTGGCAAAAAGGCTAGGTGGGGCGGTCGGATAGTCGGTGTTGAAAATAAAAAAGAAGTGTCGGAAATTGAAATCGTATTTTTTCCAGAGTCATCTTCGGGTAAGCCGAGAATAGGTCAAGAGAGCGGTGGTAGGTTTAAGGCTGTGGTTGACGGATTTGTTGATCCATTAGTGTTTGAAAAAAACCGTTTGATTACTGTAGTTGGCGAAGTGGCTGTTGCGCAAACAGGAATTATTGGCGAGCAAAATTATACCTATCCGACATTAAACGCGGTGGGATACCATATGTGGCAACAAACAAGCGAAGTTGAAGTTGATCAGATTGGTTTCATGTCGTTTAACGGGCGTGGTTTTTATAGCAGTGCATTTTATGGCAATCCGTTTTATGTGAATCCGTTTTACCGTCATGCCTTTAGTCCTTGGTATGATCCGTGGAGATCTAGTTTTCGAACTAGACTCAGAGTGACGCACAAAGACGGGCATTCCCAAGGGGCAAAAGTTACACCTAGAGATAATAATAGTCGTCCTAATATCTCTGAGCCAGCGCCCAATAATCGATTGCCAACAGTTCCGCAGGGGCGTCCTAGTAGTAGTAAGAGATAAGTCATCTATTGAGTTCTCAACTTGAATCGTCTTTCCTCAAGGGCAGTATTACTGCCCTTGAGTCAGGAAAGAAAACGCAGCGGCCCATTATTTTTGTACATGGCTATTTAGATAATGCTGCGAGCTTTAATTCGCTCATTTCATACTTGCCTGACTTCCATTGTATCGCTATTGATTTACCTGGCCACGGCAAGTCCAAGCATCGTAGCCCAGATGCGCATTACCACCTCACCGATTATGTTTACGACCTGCATGCATTGATTCAAGAGCAGAAATGGACGCAGGTCAGCCTAGTAGGACATTCACTAGGTGGTATCATTTGTAGCATATATGCAAGTCTGTTCCCGGAACATGTTCAAACTCTAGTTTGTATAGAGAGTATGGGTCCTTTATGTGAGCCTGAGTTTACCGCTGCGTCTCAGTTGCGTGAGAGTATGGCCAGCAGAGAAAAGGCAAAAATGCCCATTAAGCAGCCTGAGTCTATGGAACAAGTTGTGGCTGCAAGGATGAGGGTGAGTGATTTATCTGCTCAAGAAGCAATCATCATTCTAGATAGGAATATTGAAAATAAACAAGGGCAATTGACTTGGAGAACTGACAAACGTTTGCGCACCAAGTCCGCATTGAGATTCACACCAAATCAAGCTATGGACATTATTGAGAACATACAATGCCGTTTCAATCTAGTGCTAGGGAAACAAGGCTTTATCAAGTTAAGACGCCTGCTTAAGCAGCGTGCCGGATTATTCAAAGATTTGCACCTTACAGAACTAGCCGGTGGCCACCACGTGCATATGCAATCATCTAAAGATGTCGCTGATATTATACAAAAGGCTATTAAAGGGCAGGAGAGTTAAGCCAAACAAGGGCTTTTAGCGATTCTTTCATTTCATTTTAGTGTCTAGTCCTTTAGTATTACGCCCCATAATTTGTATATTGGTATGACCAATGCCGTTGAAATATTACGGTGTCATTTATACTTCCCACACAGTAGGACATTATACGTGGAAAAAGTTTGGCTAAATCATTACGATAAAGCGATTAGTACAGAAATAAACCCTGATAGAGTTAGCTCACTTGTTGATATATTTGAAAGTTCAGTGAGCCAGTTTGCCAATAAAACTGCTTTTATAAACATGGGCCATCAGATCACATTTGAAGACTTAGACGTTTTGTCTCTGCAGTTTGCCAGCTATCTTCAACACATTGGTTTGCGCAAGGGCGATGCCGTTGCACTTATGATGCCCAACCTGCTTCAATACCCAGTAGCTTTATTTGGCGTTTTAAGAGCAGGTATGGTGGTGGTTAACGTCAATCCACTCTATACCCCTCGAGAGCTCAAGCATCAACTTACTGATGCTAATGTTAAAACCATTGTGATTGTTGAAAACTTTGTATCTACCTTAGAAAAGGTGATCAAAGAGACTCCTGTAAAGAACGTCGTGTTAACCGGGTTAGGCGATCTTCTGCCACTTCCTAAGAAATGGATTGTAAATTTTGCGGTTAAGTACGTAAAAAAAATGGTGCCTGAGCATCAATTAAGTAACACCGTTTCGTTTTCCCAAGCGTTAGCTACCGGCGAAGGTAAAACTTACACACGTCCTGAGCTTGTTGGAAGCGATCTCGCATTTTTGCAGTATACCGGAGGCACAACGGGGCTCTCTAAAGGCGCTATGCTGACTCATCGCAACATGGTCGCAAACCTCGAACAAGTAAGTGGTATGTTAGAGGTATCTGTTGAAGCAGGCAAAGATATGGTGGTGACGGCATTACCGCTTTATCATATTTTTGCACTAACAAGTAATTGCCTAACTTTCTTAAAATATGGTTGCCCTAACTTACTTATTACAAATCCACGCGATATGCCCGGATTTGTAAAAGAATTGAGCAAATATCCATTTGCGGTACTTACCGGTGTTAATACCTTGTTTAACGGTTTACTTAACACCCCTGGCTTTGCCGACCTTGACTTTTCTCATTTTAAATTTGGTCTTGGCGGAGGTATGGCAGTGCAAAGACCTGTTGCTGAAAAGTGGCAGAAAATAACTGGTCAGGTACTCATTGAAGGTTATGGTTTAACTGAATGTTCTCCTGTCGTTTCGGTGAATCCTTTCAATGCCAGCGAGTATAAAGGTTCTATTGGATTACCCTTGCCGTCAACAGACATCAAGATTTGTAATGAAGAGGGTGAAGAATTACCTATTGGTGAAGCAGGAGAGCTCTTCGTTCAGGGCCCTCAAGTGATGCTCGGTTACCTTGGACGAGAAGAGGCAACAGCCGAAGTGTTAAAAGACGGTTGGTTGGCTACTGGTGACATAGCGCGCATAGACGAAACGGGCTTTTTGTATATTGTTGATCGCAAAAAAGACATGATTTTAGTCTCTGGTTTTAATGTCTATCCAAACGAAATAGAAGAAGTTGCGGCTATGCATGACGGCGTTCTTGAAGCTGCGGCAATCGGGATCCCTCATGAGGTATCAGGTGAAGTCGTGAAGTTATTTATCGTTAAGCAGGACGACAGCCTCACCGAAGAGATGGTAGTAGCTCACTGCAAATCGTTGTTGACCGGTTATAAAGTGCCAAAGTATATTGAGTTTAAAGACGAACTACCAAAATCTAATGTAGGCAAGATCCTACGTCGCGAACTAAGGGACTAGTATTACTTGAATCAAAATGAGCTCGACAGTCTTCATCATTTGCCTTATCAATATGTGACAGATAAGTCATCGCTAGAGGCCCTCTGTGCGCTGCTTTCGCAATCAAAGGTGATTACCCTAGATACAGAGTTTGTGCGCACAAGAACGCTAAAGCCACAGCTTGGTTTGCTACAGGTCTTTGACGGTAAAAACTTGGCGCTGATTGACCCAGTATCAATAGACGATTTGAGTACATTTTCGAATATCCTTAGCAATCCTAATATCGTAAAAGTTTTGCACTCATGCTCAGAGGATTTAGAAGCACTTTGGTACAATATGGACGTAGTACCTCAAACTTTGTTTGATACACAATTTGCTGCGAGCATATTAGATAAAGGCGCAAGTATTGGTTATGCGAATTTAGTCGAAAGTCTGTTTTCAGTTTCTTTAGATAAGGGCGAATCCCGCACAGACTGGATGGCGCGTCCTTTATCTAACAATCAACTCGATTATGCAGCAGCAGATGTAACCTATTTAATGGCTATTTATGATGAGCTATCGAAAGACCTAGATGAGCGAGATTTACGCCAGTGTGTATTTGCTGAATCTGAGTCATTAATTTTGAAAAAAACCTCACCTTTTCCAGCCGAGTACGCATACTTAACCATTTCGAATAATTGGAAGCTCAACGCACGCAGTTTATATGCCTTAAAGTTGCTAGCGAAATGGAGATTAGAAACAGCCAGAGAGCAGGATATTGCGATTAATTTTGTGCTCAAAGAAGTGGCTATGTTCGAAATTGCGATGAAGCTTCCACAAAATAGTGCTGCCTTATTTCAATTAAGTAACTTATTTCCAAAGCAAGTGCGCCTTTACGCAAAAGATATTTTAGCCTTTGTTGAGCAAGCTAGGTTAGCCGATGATGATATGTTTGTGCAGCGCCCTAAGCGTTTGATGGAATTTCCAGCATACAAAAAAGCGAATGCTGATATTAAAGAGATTGTAGATGAATTGTCGGTAAGTACCGGTATACCGGCAAGCGTGATTTCGTCGAAAAAACAAATTGGTCAATTTTTAAAATGGAGTTGGTTAGAAGTTGATGAAACGGAACTTCAAGGCTTAACGCCAGACTTAATAAGTGGCTGGCGAAAACCATTGTTCGCTGATAAATTAAAACACCTTTTTGGACCTAACGAGAAGTATGATGCTCTGCGCCGTATATAAATCAAAAAAGAAAGTGGACACCTATCTTTATGTTCTAAAGGAAGATGACTTTTCTGCAGTACCGCAGCCTTTGCTGAAAGCATTTGGCAAGCCGGAATTTGTGATGCAAGTGCCTATTCATAAACGTCAGCGCATAGCGCAAATACCGCGTCAAGACTTTATAAGTAAGATGGATGAGCAGGGCTTTTATCTGCAGCTACCTGCGAGCTCTGCGAGCTTGTTAAAGATGCATCTGCAGGAACAGACAGAGCATCAGTCGCAACAGTAATTAACATAGCTAATATACCCCAATTTTTATCAGGTCGCGCTTATGAGTGAAATGCACGACCATTAGTAACACTAGATACAGGTATGACATGTTTAAATATATCAAACTCAGTTTATTGCTTTCATCTTTTATTGTGGCGTCAATGTCCAGCGCTCAAACCTCAATGAGCTTTTTAGAATATGCGGATAATTTAAAGCGTGAGGCTCTAGAAAAAGGCTATGATGAAGCCTTCTTAGATCCAATTTTTGCGAGTTTACAAGAGCGAAAAGCAGTTGTTAAAGCAGATAAAAATCAACCAGAACGTCGCCTAACCTTAGATACTTATTTAGAAACACGCGTACCTGATTGGAAGGTCACCCAAGCTGTCGAAGCCTATCAAAAACATAAAGACGTATTAGCGCGAGTGAGCAAACAATACGGTGTGCAAGCCCGATTTATTGTGGCCTTATGGGGTAATGAGAGTAACTTTGGGCGTATTCAAGGTAACCACCCCGTGATGTCTTCATTGGTTTCGTTAGCCCATGAGGGAAGACGTGAAACCCTCTTTAAAAATCAGTTTTTTGCAGCGTTAGACATATTACGTGAAGGCCATGTCTCTTTGGAGTCGTTTAATGGCAGCTGGGCCGGAGCAATGGGGCAAAGCCAGTTTATGCCAAGCTCCTTTTTGACCTATGCAGTTGATGCAAACGGTGATGGCAAAAAAGATATATGGAATACCGAAGAGGATGTATTTGCATCAATTGCAAATTACCTCAGTAAAGAGGGATGGGACGGCGATTATACTTGGGGCCGACAGGTTAAGATAAGTGATAACTTTGACATGCAATCAATTGCAGCCTTGGAAGGTTTAAACCGAGATAAAAAAAAGCCCCTTAGTGATTGGCAAGCCTTAGGGCTGACTAAGTTCGATGGCACAGCCTTACCTAATGTCGACATACAAGCTTCACTTATTTTACCGGACGGCGAGAAAGGTCGGGTTTATCTTGTATATAATAATTTTGATACCTTAATGCGATGGAATCGCAGTTATTATTTCGGCATTTCTGTGGCGCATTTGGCAGAGCGTTTGGATAAAGCACTTCATAGCATTGGTTTAGCGCAAGAGCGCTAATGCACACTCTGATTTAAAAGCGTAATTATGATTAATACTTATCAACATCTCGATCTCCACGGTATGCCGCTTAAGCATAAGGGCACAGCTTTGCCTGCAGGAAAAGCTGTGTGCGTGGGGCGTAATTATTTAGACCACATCCACGAGTTGGGAAATCAAATAAGCGAGCGCCCAGTCTTGTTTATGAAGCCGGCTACGGCTTTTGCTCACATGCATCAGCCTGTGAGTATTCCTGAAGGTAAGGGTGAGTGTCACAATGAGCTAGAGCTGGCTTTTTTAATTGGTGAACCCTTGTTTAAAGCAGAGCGCTCAGAGTGTGCTCAAGCTATCGCTGGCATTGGCCTTGCCTTTGACTTGACCTTACGCGATTTACAAAATGAGTTAAAGGCCGGTGGACTGCCTTGGGAGCTTGCAAAATCCTTTGATGGTAGTTGTCCAATTAGCGGCTTTATGCCTTTAGAATATCAGGAGCAGTATTTTACCTTCAGTTTGAAAGTAAATGGTCAGCTTCGTCAAAGCGGTGACTCTAGATTGATGCTCAATCCAGTACTTGATTTACTCTCGCACATGAGCCACTCCTTTACCTTAATGCCGGGCGATGTTGTGCTTACTGGAACGCCAAAAGGCGTGGCGCCGCTAAAAGTTAATGACCTAATAGACATTGAGCTGCATGAGCACTTCAGCATAAAAACGCAGGTGGCTCGTTAATATGAGAAATACTCCTTACAAACGCGATTTGATTGCTTCAGAGTTTTGGTTAGACACTCCCCTCGACAAGATGAACAAGCCGCAATGGGAAGCTATTTGCGACGGTTGCGCGCGCTGCTGTTTGCACAAGTTTATTGAAGACGACAGTATTGAAGAAGGCATGCAGGTGACTGATATCCCTAGTGAAGACGGCGATATTAAATATACCAATATTGCCTGTCATTTGCTCAATCAGAAAACCTGCGCATGTACCTCATATGAAAAGCGAAGCGAGCTAGTCCCTGATTGCGTGACCTTAACTAAAGAAAATTTAGAGCACATTTTCTTTATGCCTCCGTCTTGCAGTTATAGGCGCCTGCATGAAGAAAAAGGCTTGGCCTCATGGCACCCTTTGTTAAACAAGGGCAAAAAGACCAAGATGCATGAACTTGGCATTACAGTGCGCAATAAAGTAGTCAGTGATGATGCAGTCGACATGAACGATTTTGAAGACTATATCGTTATTTGGCCGCTTTCAGAGATAGACTGATTGACCAAATATAAGCGGCTAATGCAACAAACCATCCGGCAATATACAAAGCAAAAATAATTTGAAGCCACTCAGGCATTCCCATACTTAAAAACTGCCAGGTGTTGTCATTGCAGCTGCCCGGTGCATCAAATATGGCTGGGAGCCAAAGGTCTAGTGGCATAAAACTAGGAAACTCTGGCGCAAAGGGGCATGGTGGCACAAAAAAGCCCTGTGGGAATATCACTTCTAAATGCTCTCTAGCCACGCTCAATCCCCAAATAGCTGAACTGCCCCAAACAATCATCCCCAGGGCTCTAAGTACTATATGCGGGTATATAAGGGGGATCAAAGCCCCTAAAAAGATGCCAATGACCGCGGTGCGCTGGTAAATACATTTTACGCACGGTTCATGGCCTAATACATGCTGAAAATATAAGGCAGCAAAAAGTAAGCCCAGCGCGCTAATGCTAACTATCGCCCAAGGTTGTCTACTTTGACTCCACTTTGCTAACCACTGCATGAATGTTCCTTCAACATCAATAAAATAGACTGCTAATGTAGCGCAACTTAAATAAAAATCAACATGCGAAAACAAATGCTTTTCTTGTTTCGTTCCTCTGGTACAATCAGTTAATATTTCGTTAACAACTATAGAGCAAGCATGATTTACAAGTCTCAAAGTCCTGCAGGGTTTGCTGAAGAATACATTGTCGAATCTATATGGAGTGGTCGTTTCCCTCCCGGTACCATTTTACCCGCCGAGCGCGAGCTCTCTGAATTAATTGGTGTTACACGCACAACTCTCAGAGAAGTTTTGCAACGATTAGCTCGAGACGGTTGGTTGACTATCCAACACGGTAAGCCAACCAAAGTGAATAACTACTGGGAAACCTGTGGTTTGAACATTCTAGAGACTCTTGCGAGGCTCGATCAAGAGGGTCAGCCGGCCTTGCTTGACAACCTATTGTCCGCTAGAACAAATCTGAGTGCCGTATTTATTCGAGCTGCGTTTCGCCAAAGTCCAGATCAAAGCAGATTGATTATTGAGCGTTACAAGACCGTTACTCAAGAGGGTGTCGCATTTGCGCAAAACGACTATCAAATGCATCATGATTTAGCCTTCGCTTCAAATAATCCTGTTTATGTCCTTATGATGAATGGTTTCAAAAACATCTATGCGCGCTTAGGTGGAATATTCTTCTCCGAACAAGCCGCAAGAGATGTCGCCATTCAGTACTATGAGCAACTCCTCAAAGTATTAGATGCTGGCGAGTCTGACAAAGTGGTATCTGTGGTCCGCAAATATGGCGTCGAAAGCGGTAAACTGTGGACAGAGTATCGCAAGGACATGCCGAACAATTTGGTCGACTGAGACCTTTTTTGCGTAACAAATAAAACAATATTTGCACATGCTAAGCAAATCATATGCTTAGCCAATCAATATCATGCTGAAAACATACAGAAGGGTTACTTTATGGATGCTGTTGTAGACACGCCTTATCCGCATATATTCCGTCCGCTGGATTTAGGTTTTACCACATTAAATAACCGCATTATTATGGGGTCTATGCACACTGGGCTAGAAGAAGCGCCCAATGGCCACAAGCGCATGGCAGCCTTCTTTGCGGAGCGAGCAAAAGGCGGTGTTGCTTTAATTGTGACTGGTGGTATCGGGCCGAACGATGAAGGTGCTACTCACGCTGTTACGCAAAGATTAGATTCTGATGAAGCTGTTGAGCATCATAAAGAAGTGACCGCAGCGGTTCATGCTCATGGTAGTAAAATTTGTATGCAAATTTTACATACCGGTCGGTATGCCTACAACCCAGCTTTAGTTGCTCCTTCGCCTATTCAGGCACCCATTAATCGATTTACGCCTAAAGAGTTAGATGCAGAGGGTATTGAAAAGCAAATAAACGATTTTGTATTTACCGCATTACAAGCCCAGCGCGCCGGATACGATGGCGTTGAAATTATGGGTTCTGAAGGCTACTTTTTAAATCAGTTTATTGCCCAGCGTACTAATCAACGTAAAGATGAGTGGGGCGGTGAGTATGCTAATCGTATTAAGTTGCCTGTTGAGGTGGTTCGCCGAGTGCGCGAAGCGGTTGGTGAAAAATTTATCATTATATACCGTCTTTCTATGCTCGATTTGGTGGAAGGTGGAAGCAGCTACGATGAAGTTGTTGAGCTTGGGCTTAAAGTTGAAAAAGCCGGTGCAACGATCATAAATACTGGGATAGGCTGGCATGAAGCGCGTATCCCTACTATTGCCACTAAAGTACCAAGAGCAGCATTCACGTGGGTTACTGCTAAGTTCAGAAAAGCCCTGAATATTCCTGTTATTACCTCAAATCGTATCAATACTCCAGAAGTTGCCGAAGAAGTGCTTGCCAGAGGCGATGCCGATATGGTGTCCATGGCGCGACCATTTTTGGCAGATGCTGACTTTGTGATTAAAGCGCAAAATAATCGTGCAAGCCATATAAATACTTGCATTGGTTGTAATCAGGCCTGTTTAGATCATGCATTCGAGGGTAAGATGACTAGTTGCTTAGTCAATCCTCGTGCCTGCCATGAAACTGAATTTGTCATTGAGCCCGCCACTAAGATCAAACGAATTGCGGTTGTTGGCGCGGGTCCCGCAGGTTTAGCAGCAGCGACAACAGCAGCGTCAAGAGGGCACAAAGTCACCTTGTTTGATGCTGATAGCGAAATAGGTGGGCAATTTAATATTGCAAAACAAATTCCAGGTAAGGAAGAGTTTTATGAAACCTTAAGATATTTCGGTGTGCAGCTTAACTTACTTGGCGTTGAGATTAAGTTAAACACTCGTGTTGACGCTCAAACTCTTAACTCTATGGGCTTTGATGATGTGATCCTCGCCACAGGGATAAAGCCTCGTACTCCCGACATCGAAGGTATTGAGCATCCAAAAGTGCTCAATTATATTGATGTCATTAAGCATAAAAAGCCAGTTGGCAAGTCAGTTGCTATTATTGGGGCTGGCGGCATTGGTTTTGATACTTCTGAGTATTTGTCCCACGGTAAAGTCTCGACCTCTACTAATATTCCCGCCTTCATGAAAGAGTGGGGCATTGATATGGACTTTAACGCGCGAGGCGGTGTGGAGGGCTTAAGCCCTGATCCAGAGCCATCTCCAAGAGAGATATTTTTGCTACAACGCAAAACTAGTAAAGTTGGTTCAGGCTTGGGTAAAACTACAGGCTGGGCTCATCGCGCTGGCCTTATGATGAAAGGCGTTAAGATGATTGCTGGCGTTGAATATCAAAAGGTGGACGACGCTGGGCTGCACATCTTAGTCAACGGTGAGTCGCAAGTTTTGGCGGTCGATAACGTTATTATATGTGCGGGCCAAGTTCCACTGAGAGCCTTGGCAGAAGGATTAGACGCCCCACATCACCTTATTGGTGGCGCTGATGTCGCTGCTGAGCTTGATGCAAAAAGAGCCATAGAGCAAGGTACTAAGTTAGCGGCCACGCTGTAAACTCACTTATCCTAAGTTTATCAAAGGCCGCGCATTGCGTGGCCTTTTTCATTAAAAACCAGACCTAATTCATCCCTCTTTCTTAAACATCCGCATACCGCCAATATTGGGGTCGTATTCAACATTAAAGCTTTTAATCACGTTGATCCCTAATAAGCCATCAAAATTTCGCAGGTTCTCGGTTGGTAATACAACCACGCTGATATTGTTTAATATCTCAGAGCCAACTTTAAAGTTGGTTATGCGATAAATAGGGCTGGAAATATTCCCGCCTGCCGTTTGTACCGTAAAATTACCCAAGTAAGAGGTTTCTTGCTTGGCAATTTGAGCAAACACACGAGTGCTAATAGCGGTGGTAGAGGCACCTGTATCCACTAGCAAGAGGGCGTTAACACCGTCAATACTAACCTGGGTATAATATTGGCCATTTCTTTCAACAAGCGGCACGGCTCTGCCGCGGTTTGAATAATCTTGTAAGTCGTTATTGGTATTGGTCAACAATTCAGGTTCCGGCTTTTCATCTCTCGCGTAGATATTGTCGCGCAGTCGCTGTGCCCGTTGATCATTTGCCGGCAGTGATGCCAATATGTTTTCCATCAAGACGGTTTGTTGCTGCATACCATAGGCGGTGGCCAAGGCCATCAAATAGCGGCGATTAAGTGGGTCGACCTGTATTAAGGGCTCTAAAAATGTCGCTAATAAATCCCATGCTCCATCACCACTAAACTGTTGGATAATACGAGTGGTATTAACATCAATGAGTTTATTAATACTTTCAATCTGTTCAGCGCTTAAGATTTGCTCGCGAAGCGCGTAATAATTTAAGAGCGCGGTATTTAAAGGCTCGGTGTAATAAAAGGCTTCGGCTTCAATGAGCAAGGCCTCTGTATCTTGAGGATAATCTCGCAGGTAGCTTTGCACATAAAACGCAAGCCGTTCATATTCTTTCGCTTTTTTTAGCGCACGCAAAAATTCTAGCGTAATCCCCTCGTCTGGCAGTTCGGGAGATGTTTGTTGACTATCTTCTTGCGAGGTGGGGGCGAGGGGTAATGAACCACTCTTCGAACTGGTATGTTCAGTAATATTGCTCTGTTCACTGCCTGTTTTCGTGGAAAGAGGCTTGGACACGTTTTTTCTATTAGATGAATCTTGATACCAAAACAAATAAGCATTCAAGCTAAGCGAAAGCAGCAGAGCAAAACCCAGAAACAGTTTCATCTTAGTCGTCGACCAAATGAGCGCTATAAGTATCAATAAAAATTTGTGGCATCGGTTTAGGAGAGCCACTTGAGAGCTTCACGCAGACAAAATCTGTAGTGGCTTCAAAAATCACTTTATGACTTGTCGTCGATATGAACTGAAATTCCCGCTGAAGGCGAAAGCGTTTGTCACATGCACTTATCCAAGTGGCGCACGCGATCACTTCTTGTTCAAAAGATGGCGCGTGATAATGCAGGCTGTGATGTTGAATTACCATTGCACGGTCAAGCTTTTCATAGTCTTCAAAGTGCAGACCTAAATGGTTTGAGTGAGCCCATGCCAATCGCTCCAATTGTTTAACATATGCGGTGTTGTTAGCATGTTTATAGTGGTCGATATCATTCTCATGGATATTCCATAAGATAATAAATGGATGAGGATGTTTCCATTTTAATTCATTCCAATGGTTTTGTTCGTCTGCGCACAGTGTCGTTTCAAACATATGTCCTCTCATCTCTTTTTATTTTCGGGTATACTATGGCGCATAAATTTAGGAACCAGTATTGTTATGTACTGGAATCACTTATTTAAGCGTATCCCTTATTTCATATATGCAATATACCCAAAACTCGGTTTATACCCCAAGCCTTTTTTTATCAGGGCAAGCTCAAACTCAGCAGACTTTGTGTGCGAGTGTTTTAATCGAGCTGTTTGCCTTAGAGTTTGCCTCTAATCATTGTGGCAAAAGTAAGCATGATGCCATTGATAAGGTGCCGACCTTTTTGATTGGTGGCTCGAGTGAGCCAATATATTTGCCGCATCATGTAAAAATACATGATTACTTTGTGGATGTGCGCTGCGATGAAATGCCAAACCGTGTTCTGAATCACGAAAGCGAAGTGGCTGTCGCAAAGCTAAATTGGCTGGAAGAGTCTAGTTTAAGCAATTTGCCCTATGGCAATAAAATTTTTTTTACTCGCGATTATTTTGCCAGTGCTTTGCACGAAGTAGCCCATTGGTGTATTGCAGGGGAACAACGCCGAATGCAAGTTGATTACGCTTATTGGTATGCGCCCGATGGTCGTGATGCCAAACAACAAGCAAGCTTTGAACAGGCCGAAATTAAGCCTCAAGCCCTTGAGTGGGCATTCTCTTTAGCGTGTAATAAAAGCTTTAAAGTTAGCAATGACAATTTGGATTTGAGCGATCATGATAGCAGTCAATTTACTGACGCAGTTAAGGCTCAATTGATGAGCTACTTAAAGTGTGGAATGCCATCCAGAGCTAAGCGCTTTTTAGAGCGCTTACACAAAGCGTTTAACACTGAGACCTTGCATAAGGGGAGTTTGTTATGAGCGCAGAGTACCCATTAAAGCAAAAACGTCAGTTTAAACTTGGCCTTATTATTAATCCCTACGCAGGTATCGGTGGCGCATTAGCACTTAAAGGCAGTGATGGAAAAGCGATCAGAGAACAAGCATTAAATGCCGGTGCTGAGCAGCAAGCTATGGAAAAAACACGTATCGCTTTAAGCCAAGTTAGCGAGCTTAAATCTGATGTTGTTATTTATACTGCTAGTGGCGACATGGGTGAAGATATTGCGCGAAGCTTTGGTTTTGAGGTCAAGCTCGTGTATCAGCCACAACTTGCGCAAACTGAAGAGATAGACACACAAAATTTAGCTCAAGCTCTCCTGCAACACGAAGTTGATTTGATTTTATTTGCTGGGGGCGATGGAACCGCTCGAAACTTATATTCAGTAGTCGAAAATAACGTTCCGGTCTTGGGCATCCCTGCTGGATGTAAAATACATTCAGGCGTATATGCGATAACGCCGCGCGCTGCAGGTAAAGTACTAAAGCAAGTTATTACGGGTGAGTTGGTAAGTTTATTTGATGCTGAAGTGAAGGATTTAAACGAAGATGCTTTTCGAAAAGGACAAGTTATTGCTCGTTACTTTGGGGAAATGCAAGTGCCGGCAGAGCTCAGTTACATTCAGGCCGTAAAAATGGGCGGGAAAGAATCAGATGAGATGGTACTCGCAGACATTGCGGCCTTCATGATAGAGATTATGGAGGACGATCCAGAGCGCTTGTTTGTAATGGGATCGGGCAGCACAGTTGACTTTATAATGAATGCTCAAGGCCTTAAAAACACACTCTTGGGTGTCGATGTCGTCCAAAATATGCAGGTTGTTGCTACTGATGTTTCGGCTCAAGACCTGCTTGTCTTAAGTGAAAATAAACCCGCGAGCCTAGTTATCACCTTAATTGGTGGGCAGGGTCATATATTCGGTCGTGGTAATCAGCAGCTTTCCCCTGAGTTGATTGCCAAAGTAGGCAAGCAAAACATTCATATTGTAGCGACCAAAGCAAAGCTAAATGCACTGGGCCAAAAAGGACTCATTTGCGATACTCCAGATGAACACGTAAATGCACAAATATCAGGGCCCATTTCAGTTATTACCGGTTACAGAGACAAAGTCTTGTACTTTGTGCGAGGCGATTAGGAGGAACAATTAACAATGACCGAAGCGCAAGAGCAATATTTAGATGCAAAAGAATGCTTTTTAGACCAATTTATTGACCAAGGATCAGACCACGCGCTGTTTGTTTCCAGTTATATTCATGGTCATTTTTCAGTAGTGGCAGCGAATATGCCCCATAATATTGAAAACGTAGACAAGTTTACTCGTGATTTTAATACTCGGCTTCATGACACTATTGAGCGCGCTATTGCCGATAAAGAGTTATCCGAAGATGATGCTGATGCAGTACTTAATATGCTTGCTAAAATGTTTGAGGGCGACTCGTAGCTCTAAGTTGCTCAAATAGTTTGCATATTGGTGGCAAAGTCTGACGCTTTGCGGCAAAAATTGTCCTACAAGTAGATTTTTATTGGCTTTGAACAGTAAAGCTCATGCCCAAGTAGCAAGCCCCTTAAATGCAAAGAGCTTGGCGGAAAGCCATCTAAGCAGCCCATTTACCCCTTAAAACATTATTGACTTGTGAAGTATCCGCTTAATAGTCTCAACATTATTTTATAAATAAATCCATGTTGGAACTGTTCTTGCAAAGCCAATTCCATTAGAAATCTATTGAGCTATTGCGGCGGGTATTATGAAAAATAATTTTCACAGCGCAGCATCCTTTGTTTTATGTCTAGTGTGTTTGTTGATCATCACTAGTATTAGTGGTTGCGCCAACGTTTCAACCAATGGTAAGCGAGCGTCACAGCAAGAAGAGCTGCCAAAAGCACTGGGTAATGCAGAGCTTTACACCTATGAGCTCGCTCAAGAGTTGTTTGCCAATATGACTACTGACCGACAATATCGATATGCGGTAGTTGGTTTTGTGCCTGCTGCTAGCATGCGCCAAGACATCGCTCAGCAAGGACCGTTGATGTTGTTAAGTCATCAGTTAGAGCAAGGTTTAACTACGGAAGCTGTGCGCAGAGGCTTCATAGCTCAAGACTATAAAGCAACCAATACCATTATTATGTCAGATTATTCAGAGCGAGCGCTTTCACGCAATGTAGAGCATCTTCGTGCAGTGCAATCAATTGATTACTATATTACTGGCACCATAGTTGAGCAAGAAACCGGCGCAATAGTGAACGCACGTATTATCAATGTCCGCAATAAAGACGTGATTGCAGCAGCTACCAAGTTTTTCCCCGCCGAGCTATTTTGGCAAAAAGAACAGGTAAGCCTTCGAAACGGTATGCTTTATCGCACTGCTGAGCCCCTTAAACACAATTTAAAATCCGGAGAATAAGCCATGAAATTTTTAGGCCTTATATTGGCATGTTGGTTAATCACAGGTTGCGCGAGTATACCTGGCATAGAGTATCTAACCGGCCAGCCAGATAGTCAGCAAGCAGAGGATGACAGCGAGTCTAATATTGTGGACATAACCACTGATGCTCAGCCTGTTTTATCAAGTGACGAAATAGCGAGGAAGGACAGCGGGCCAGATGCCTTTGGCTCTATTGAAAAGCCAAATATTATTGGAGCAACGCCCGGAGCTTTTAAAAGCCTTCCGCTCACAAGACACATAGGCCATTATGTTCGAAATATGGCGCAAGACCTAGTCGCAAACATGGAATACGTTACGGAACGAACGCCAGTTGCGGTAACACATTTCTCGTTGATTGATAGTGATTTAAGAGAAACCAATTTATTAGGTCAGCAAATGGCTGAATCGTTCGTACATGAGTTTCATAAGTTTCGTATGCCGGTAGTAGAATTTAAGGCTACTCAGTTTATTCGCGTGACTGAATCTGGCGATTATATATTATCCAGAGACTTCTTAGACCTAAATAACAGCACACCTATCCAATACGTTTTAACGGGCACTATGACCAAGCATCAAGGCGGCTTTATTGTTAATGCAAGGATGCTTGGGATGGAATCAAAAGTAGTGGTAGCCAGTGCACAGAGCTTTGTGCCGTTTTATGTAGTAGATGCACTTATTCCGAGTGAATCCAGCCGACAAAACGAAGTAATAGACGGCGTACGTATTATTAGAGGGGAATAAAATGCTATTGCCAAATAAGATGCACGTAGCCAAAGTATTATTAATAGTATATGCCTGCACAACGCTTATGGGCTGCGCCGCAGGTAAGATGTTGATGGCGGGCTATACGCCACCTCAGACTATTGCTGACTTATTAAACGAACAGTACGCTGCCGCAGGCGAGCTACCGCCAGAGTTGGCATTTAACGGACAACAAAACAATGGTATCGATACAGGTGACTATCGTGGCGAAGATGTTGAACATCTCGATGTGAGCACAGGTCATTCAGACCCTTTTGCAAATTCAGGTTTTCGCAGAGTGGAGGCATTTCGCCCCGGCTTTACCTATAAATCAGCACAAGACTATGCCGCTCAACTTGCCATGGATTTAATGCATAATCGCAATGGGCTCACGGCTGATGCACGTATAGGTGTAAGCTCTTTTGTTAAACTCGATCGCAGCTTACAAACCACAACGATATTGGGTAATCAATTAGCCGAGTATTTTATTGCTGAAATTCAACAGCAAGGCTTATCGGTGGTTGATCAAAAACTCATGCCTGCACTGCAGGTTACGCCAAGAGGCGATATCGCATTTTCACGCGATGTGATGCAATTGGCCAATACTCAAATGATGGACCACGTATTATCTGGTACATTAATCGAGAAACCCAATGGCGTATTTGTGAATGCCAGAATTATAGCCGTGCATACTAATCGAGTGGTGTCTAGCGCGACTATTCTAATTCCTAGTTTTGTGGCTAAAGCTAGTAACCCTAACTACGTTATGCGATAAATCATCGCAAATATCTAATGGTAGGCGTAAAGAAGAATTACCTGGCTTCTAGTATTAGTCAAAGCTATGATTGAATGTATCCTTAGCACACGTCATTAACAGTAACTAATTTATATCTATTTTATAGACTGCGTTTTTAGGCCTTCACTGTTAATAATCAAGAGTAATATGGGAAAATCAAACCGACAGCGCGAACAAAAAGCGTGTGAGAGTTGCGAAGATATGACGCAAAGTGTTTTGTATCGGGTCCGCTCTTCCGCTGACTCTCCTTGGCGTATGCTCTGCAAACAATGCCAACTCAGCGTTAAATCTGAAAGCGAGAGTTATGATTATGGCGGTACATGGAAAAGAAATAAGCGCAACTAGATTAAGGGTAGTTTTGTCGCCTCACCAAAGCACGCACCAAAAAGCGATTAGGCTGAACAGCATTTAGCAATGTATTGCCCATGGGAAGTGGTCGGTTCATTATCTCAGACGCCAAAGTCTCCACCATTAGCGGTGCACTGGTAAGCCCTCTTGAGCCAAGTCCTGTCAACATATACACACCCTGTACATTGTCGCTAGTAGGATAAAGATGGGCCGGTAATGCCTTATACAAATCTTCTAAGCTTTTGCTTTGCTCTGCTATGCTAGGCATCGCGCCTATCAGAGGTAAATGGTCTGGGGTGCTGCAACGTATAGCGGCCCGTCCGTTAATATCCGCTTCGTCTATAGTACTTAATTCAGAAAACCATGGACTTTGCGCTAGCGCTTTTTGATGCATTTGTAGATTTTGCGCGCGCTCGCTTTCGCGATAATCAGTGCTAAGGTCATCTTTCACATAAGTAGAGCCTAAGGCGTGTGTGCCATTATGTTGTGGTGTGAAATATCCCTTGTGGCACAGGACCGTGTTCAATTTAGCGCTAGTAGTGTTAGGTGGTATCGCTTCAACCTGACCTCTAGTCAGACGCATCGGAAGATTTTGCTGACTCAAGGGCCCACTATGGTGACCTGCTGCAAGTACTAAAGCGTCAAACTGCAAAGTTTTTTTAGTTTGCTGATGTTGCAAGGACACATCGACTTTACTGCCATTCGCAGATTTTGTGCTCTTGTAGTCAACTAAGTCATGTTCATACAATGTGCTAAGACGACCACTTTGCTTAGCTTTGTTTAGGCAAGCATGGACTAAGCTCACCGGAGCAATCCAGCCTCCTTGTGGCAGGTGCAAGGCCGAGTAAGGGAGATCAATGCCAGCGATACTTGAAGCCTGTTGCGCATTGACAACTTTAGCCAGCGAGTTCGGCCAGAGTTCTTCAGCGGCCATCTTTTCAATCCGCAAAGCGGTACTTGAATTAAAACCGAGTTGTAAAACCCCGCACCAATCGTGTTCAAAGCTCACGCCGCGCTGAAGTAAGTTTTGATAATACGCATGAGCATATAAGAAACTATGCACAAAAAATTGACTGTTAATACCAGCTTCGGCATTTAGCTGTGGATAAAAGCCGCCAACAGGATTGCCAGAAGCCCCTTGCGCCGGGCCATCGTCTTTGCAAATTAGTGTTACATTTGCACCAAGCTCACATAAACGCAGAGCAAGCATTGCGCCTGCAATCCCAGCGCCGACGATAGCAATGTTTACGGGCTTTAAATTGCTTGCTAATGCCTTTGTCGCTAATGCTGGGCGATGAAAGTAGGGCGGCTGTTGATTATTAAAACGATTACGAGGCCTATTTATATGTTGCTTGCTGACAGGTGGTGCTGAGTCTAGAGGGTCATCAAAACTGGCAACAATCATTTCGCGCTTGCGGCCAAAGCCTTTGATTTTTGAAACCTTAAAGCCCACGGATTGCAGGTTGCGTTTTACCGCACCTGCCGCTGTGAAGGTCGCCAAACTTGCGCCGTTTTTGCTCAGACGAGCAATCTCTTCAAAAACGTTTTGCTCCCACATACTGCTATTTTTACTGGGCGCAAAGCCATCTAAAAACCACGCGTCTACAATACCAAACTCGCCACTATAAATTTGCTGCATGCCCGTATGAGCATCGCCCAGTACCAAATCTAAGATTAGCTCGCTTTGCTCTTCAAGCCCTTGGCTAAAACAGCGCCGATGAACACCACTAAGTGCAGGAGGATAGTGTTGAAGAAGCGCCTTTGTATAGAGTTCAAGCTCTGGCCATGCTTGCAAAATTTGCTTAAGTTCATCGAGTTTGATGGGATATTTTTCAAAGCTGATAAAATGCAGCTGTAAAAGAGGGGAATGTGGGTGCTGTTTTCTGAATAAGGCGAAGGCGCGTAGCGTGAGTAAAAAATTTAGACCCGTACCAAAACCTGTCTCAGCAATCGTAAAATGCGCCTGTTGGCATCGTTTCCATTTATCGAGCAAGCTATTAGCTTCAATAAAAACGTACTCACTTTCAAGTAAGCCATTATCGTTTGAGTAGTATACGTCGCCAAATGCATCAGATTGCGGCGTCCCTGCTTCGTTATAAGAGAGCTCAGCGTGCTTTAATTTCATACAGATTCATCAGAATATTTGTAAAGATTTCGTTCATGGTTAACAATCAATGCTTAATATGTCATCACAACTGTGACAGTATATAGCGGTTATACGTATAGCTACCTGGTAAAGGCCTACAGTATAAGGTCTTGCATACATAAGAAACAGAACTAATTGCATAGGTGAAAGATGAAACGAGCAGTGATAACGGGTTTAGGTATTGTCTCTAGTATAGGAAACAATGCAAAAGAGGTGACGGAGTCATTGCGAAATGGCACTTCGGGCATTCGATTCTCTGAACAGTTTGAGCAAATGGGAATGCGCAGTCATGTATGGGGTAACCCTCAAATTGATTTAAAAGAGCATATTGACCGTAAAGTCCTGCGTTTTATGGGTGATGCTGCTAGTTACGCATATTTATCTATGCAACAGGCTATTGAGGATGCAGGTTTAACTGAAGAGCAATATTCAAACGAGCGCGTGGGTATTATTGCTGGATCAGGCGGAGCATCTTCAGATAATCAAGTGCAATCTGCCGACATATTGCGCAGCAAAGGTGTGCGCAGAGTAGGTCCTTATATGGTTACCCGCTGCATGGGTAGCACCGTTTCCGCTTGTTTGGCAACGCCGTTTAAAATAAAGGGTGTGAATTATTCTATTTCGTCTGCATGCGCCACTAGCGCACACTGCATAGGCAATGCTTGGGAAATGATTCAACTAGGTAAACAAGATATGGTATTTGCTGGTGGCGGCGAAGAGCTGCACTGGGCTTTATCTAGTCAGTTTGATGCTATGGGCGCACTTTCTACCAAATATAATGACAATCCTGCTGTAGCATCGCGTACTTATGATGCTAACCGTGATGGCTTTGTTAGCGCTGGCGGTGGCGGCATGGTTGTGGTTGAAGAGCTTGAACATGCCTTAGCACGTGGTGCAAAAATTTATGCTGAAATTGTTGGCTACGGCGCAACAAGCGACGGCTACGACATGGTAGCCCCATCAGGTGAAGGCGCAATTCGTTGTATGAAACAAGCCTTACAAGGTTTAGACCAGCCCCTAGATTATCTTAACACTCATGGCACTTCTACTCCGGTAGGCGATGTAAAAGAGCTTGAAGCAATCCAAGCCTTGTTCGGTGAAAACAGCCCAGCAATTAGTGCAAGTAAATCCATGACCGGGCATGCATTAGGCGCCGCTGGTGTGCACGAGGCGATTTATAGCATCCTAATGATGGAGAACAGTTTCATTGCGCCATCAATCAATATTGATGAGCTAGACGAGGCGGCAAAGGGCTTAGATATTGTGCTCAAAACCCGCGAACAAGAGCTGGATTTAGTAATGTCCAACAGTTTTGGTTTTGGCGGTACTAACGCGTCGCTAACATTCAAAAAATATAAAGCGTAAATGCGATTGCGATGTAATAAACCTGTAAGAAAGGCGGGCAGTTGAAATGAATGTGAAAGAACAAGTATCAGAGCAAGAGTGGCAGACTCGGGTCGACTTAGCCGCATGCTACAGAATGGTGGCGCGTTACGGTTGGGACGATTTAGTGTTTACGCATATTTCTGCCAGAGTTCCAGGGCCTGAACATCACTTTCTAATCAATCCTTATGGGATGTTGTTTGAGGAGGTGACAGCGTCAAGTCTGGTAAAGGTAGACCTAAGCGGTAAAAAGGTCATGCATTCAGATTTTGATATTAATCCTGCAGGATTTGTTATCCACAGTGCTGTGCACGAGGCACGAGATAACGCAAAATGCGTAATGCATCTGCATACTACGGCAGGGGTTGCTATTTCTGCTCTGGAGCAAGGCTTGCAAGCTTATTCTCAACAATCTTTATTTGCCCTTAGTTCATTGTCTTATCACAATTATGAAGGTGTCGCTTTAAACCCAGATGAAAAAGTAAGATTAGTACAAGATCTTGGTGCAACCAACTTTATGATTTTGCGTAATCATGGTTTGTTGACCTGCGCTGATAGTATCCCAGATACATTCCTACTGATGTTCATTTTACAACGTGCGTGTGAAATACAACTGCAAGCACAAGCCACGCAACAGCCATTAATTTCTATAGATGATAGGATATTAGCGGGTATAAAAGCGCAAGCCGACGAGGTGACCCGCTCTGCTGGCGGCGCATTAGCGTGGCCTGCAATTTTGCGCAAGTTAGATAGAATTTGTCCTGACTTCAGAGCGTAAAATATGTTGTTTAGCAACCTTGAAGAATACCAACAAAGCGCTAAATGGTTTTCTTATCAGGAGCATAGCCTAGCCTATTGGTATAATTTTGATGTGCAAACTCAAACTGATATGCCTTACGAGGGTGTTACGTTATTGTTTTTGCACGGATTTCCAAGCGCAAGTTGGGACTGGCATGCCCAATGGTCAGAATTATCCAAACAATATAGATGCCTTGCTTTTGATATGCTCGGTTTTGGTTTATCTGATAAACCCCGAGGTCACCGATACAGCTTGCTCGAGCAAGCTGATATTGCATTGCATCTATGCAAATTATTGAAGATTAAAAACGTGCATATTATTGCGCATGATTATGGCGTTTCGGTTGCACAACAATTGTTAAGTGAGCAAAGCGCTTCTTCATCTAAGCTGACCATTGAATCTATTTGTTTTTTGAACGGGGGATTGTTTGTTGATGGGCATAGGCCTCTGTTAACTCAAAAGTTACTTAATTCATGGCTAGGCCCATTAATGGTGAAATTTATAAATAAAGCAACTTTGCGTAAGAGTTTCATTACTATATTTGGCGAGAAAACACCGCCCTCAGCTCATGAAGTCGATTTACTCTACGAATTACTCGAGTATAAGAATGGTAAGGCTCTACTCCCGCGTCTATTGAAGTACTTAGATGAGCGCGCATTGCATAATAGCCGCTGGCTTAAAAGTATGCAGGATACAAAAATCCCATTAGCTTTTATCAATGGTTTGGACGACCCTATTTCGGGTGCTCATATGTTAGAGTTATTTCAACAAAGATTACCAAACTCAGCAACTGCGTCCTTGCCAGTCGGTCATTACCCGCAGTTAGAAGCGCCTGAAAAGGTGCTTTTGCTGTTGCGTCAATTTCTACAAGAAAAGCGCTTTACCTGAGTCCTGATTCAAACACCTGTCTAAGCATTACTGCAAAATCGTTTTAAGGAACATCTCATAAGATGATTAATATTTTATATGATGACAATATGCCATACGCTGCCGAGTACTTTTCTTCCCTAGGAAATGCGAAACCTTTTGTTGCGGGTGATATAAGTGACTCTGATCTGCGCGATTGTGAGGCATTGCTGGTTCGCTCGACCACCAATGTGGATGAGGCTCTTATTACTCAGGCACCCAAGCTTAAGTTTGTTGCAACGGCTACCGCCGGCTTTAATCATTTATCTGAGGACGCTTTGCAAGCTGCCAATATTCCGTGGTTTGCAGCAGGTGGATGCAATGCGCAAGCGGTTGCTGAATATGTGGTAGCGGCACTTTATATCTTAGCGCAGCGCAATGGATTTGAAGTTACACAAAAATCTGTAGCAATTGTGGGGGTAGGCAATGTTGGTTCTGCGCTAAGTAATTTATTACGTGCAATTAATGTCAATGTGATTGAATACGATCCACCGCGCGCTAATGTCGATGGGAGCTTTGACTCTGCAAGCTTCTCTGATGTGCTTAATGCAGATGTCATTAGTTTACATGTGCCTCTAGCTGTAAAGGGACAAAATGAATATCCGACTGAGCATATGTTTGATTATGCTGCGTTAGACAGTTTGCAAGCAGAGCAAATTCTCATAAATGCCTGTCGTGGCGAAGTTATCGACAATCAAGCCCTGTTGAAATTGTTTCAAGCGAAGGCGACGAGTATGCCTACTGTTGTGCTTGACTGCTGGGAGAACGAACCGACCATTGATACTGCTTTAATCGAGCATCTTGCGTTATGCACCGCGCATATAGCTGGACACTCCTTGGAAGGCAAAGCCAGAGGGACTGATATGGTATACGCCGAACTTTGTAAGTTTTTAGGATGTGTCCCTAAACATCAATTACTCGATTTTTTGCCAGCATACGAGCTCGACTCATCATCACAAGTCATGCTAGCAAAATCAGCAGCATCAGATTCTCTTCAGGCATTCGTCTCACGATGCATTAGCAGCATGTATGATATTGAAAATGATGATAGTTTTTTTCGCCGCTACATGGCAAAATCGACATCATTTTCTGAAATACGACGCAATTATCCGGTGCGTCGTGAATGGTATGCGGCAAAGGTTTCTACAAATAATAGTAAAGCCGCTGATGTACTTAGGAATCTGGGGTTTAGCATCAGTAACTGAAAGCCAACGTTCCCCATAACTTAAAACTGAAACCAAGGGTTAATAAAATATGTCAAAAGTATATGATATCGCCATACTCGGTGCGACAGGTCTTGTGGGCCAAACAATGATGGAAATTCTAGAACAACGTAAATTTCCCATTGGCACTCTGTATCCTCTTGCTAGCGAGCGCTCAGCGGGTGGCGAAGTGGACTTTAAAGGCAAAAAGCTCGAAGTGCTCAATGCTGATACTTTTGATTGGAGTTTGGTACAACTAGGCTTCTTCTCTGCTGGCGGTAGCGTATCTGAAAAATTTGCGCCTCTAGCTGCCGAAGCCGGTTGCGTGGTAATTGATAACACATCACATTATCGCTATGAGCCTGATATCCCACTGGTCGTCCCTGAAGTAAACAGCCATGCTTTGGCTGATTATCGTAACCGAAATATTATTGCCAATCCCAATTGCTCTACTATTCAAATGGTGGTGGCGCTTAAACCCATTTATGACGCCGTAGGTATTGATAGAATTAACGTTGCGACGTATCAATCAGTATCCGGAGCTGGTAAGTCAGCCATGGAAGCTTTAGCTCGACAAACAGCGGAGCTGTTAAACGGTAAAGCAATTACAGGCGATGAGTTTAGCCGTCAGATGGCCTTTAACGTGATCCCACAAATTGATGTATTTATGGAAAACGATTACACCAAAGAAGAAATGAAGATGGTCTGGGAAACACAAAAAATTCTGGGCGATGCATCCATTGGGGTGAATGCAACTGCCGTGCGCGTTCCAGTATTTTTTGGACATGGCGAAGCCATTCATATTGAAACTACTCAGCAAATTGATGCACAAGATGTAAAACAGTTACTATCTAACGCACCGGGTGTTACCTTGTATGATCAAAGCGAAGACTTTCCAACGCAAGTAAGCAGTGCTAGTGGTAACGACTCTGTGCATGTTGGGCGTGTAAGAAACGACGTATCGCATCCGCATGGAATTAATATGTGGGTTGTGTCAGATAATATTCGTAAAGGCGCGGCCACTAATAGCGTACAAATTGCTGAAGTACTGATAAACGAATATATGTAAAAAGATTGCACACTTAGCCGATAACCTGAGAGTCCGGCGTAAGTTTGACTTGATTGGGAGCACAGTAGGGTTTTGAATTCGACATTTAAGAAGTGGTTAACGATATTATTGACACTGTCAATGTTGAGCCCTGCGTTGCTGTTTGCACAGGTGCAAATTCAGGGACCTAGAAATTCTCCAGATGTATATTCTGGTGTGGTTTATGGTCCAATTGACCAAAGCGATACGCTTTGGCGTATCGCCAGCCGTTATAAACAAGACTCTGCGTTTTCGGTTTATCAGACCATGCTGGCTATTTATGAGTTAAATCCACAAGCCTTCGAAAACCAAAATTTCAATACCATGGTCAATGGTGCAACACTGCAACTGCCAAGCGACCGGTATATTGCTCGCATGGATGTCCAGCGCGCTCGCGCAAAAGCCGAAGCAGATGACAGAGCCTTCGGTCGCCCTAATTCTGTGCAAGCGGAGCCTGGTGAAAACCCCGCAAGTAATGCAAATAATTTAAAGCCTGAAGTGCCCCTCGTGAATCAAGAGGACTTATCGGCCACACAACTTCAACTTCAAAATCAACTTAACTCACTTAATCGACAACAAACGGTACAGTTCAATCAGGTCAAGGAGCAGGTTTCAGCTTCTATTGGCAACGTACAAGCACTGATTGATGAAAACCGCAAAATGTACGAGCGCCTGGATCAGGTCAATCAAGACATATCAGAGCTGCGAGAAAAAGTAGAAGGTGACGTTCAAAACCAGATTGACCAACAGCTTGCTCTGCAAAAAGAGCTGATTGAGTTGGTAAAACAAGCCGAGCAGCGGCAGCTCGACAAAGAAGCTGAATCAATTTGGACAACCTTATCCAGTCCTTTAGCTGTAATTACTTTATCTTCAATTTTTACCGCTGGTGTTTTATTAATTTTGGGTTTGTTTTTATTACGTCGTCCCAAAAATGCCGTCAACGAGAGTTCTAATAATGTTCAGTCCAAGGATATTGTAGACGATGAACTTGTTATTGGCGAAATGGATGACGATTTTGACAGCGATGCTGATGACCTGATGGCAGCATTAGACCAGGAGATGGATGACGATGATATTTTGTCATCAGATTTAGAAGATGGTTTAGATGAATTAGGTGTTGATGAAGACGAGTTTGCTGAAGCTGACGAAATGTTGGTGCCGGATACTGACGAAAAGAATAAACCAAAACAGAAAAAACGTTTAGACCAAGTGGATGACGAGCTCAGCTTTATTACCGATGCAATAAGCTTAGATGATGATGAGTTTGAAAATCAGGAAATCGATTTAAATCCGAAAGAAACCGAAAATACAGCTGAGCAAAGTGCCGTTATAGAAGATGTGACAGCAGACTTAGATCTTGATAGCTTTGGTGTTGACGAAGAGCCAGAGAGCGGTGTAGATGCACTAGATGACCTGGCCTCCGTGTCAGAAGCAGAAGAGCCAGAATCATTACCTCCAGAAGCACCAAGTCAAGACGAAGAGATTTCAGCTCAGGAGTCGCCTGAAAACACCCCTTCACCGAATGCAAATAAGCTTGCTGATAGTGGAACGGCCCTTGGTGTCGACTTCGATGAAAGCGGTGATATTAACGATGAGTCGTTAAAAAATATTGAAGAATCAATAAATGAGACGACCGAAGAGTTTGAGAAACTCTCTAGCGAGATTTTAGATGAGCTCGAAAATGGACCAGTAGAGCCAGAACAATCACCACAGAGTCCACCAATTACACCATCTAGTAATGCCCCTGAGACTGAGTCTGCCATTTCCTCTGAAAGCCCAGAGCCTTATGAAGAAGAGGCTGTGCAACTAGGCGATGTTGAAGATGAGGCTGACCAGCGCGAAGCAAGTGCAGTAAGCGATGATATAGATGATAATATTGGCGATGCACCCGAAGACGCGCTCGCCGATGAGTTACTCAGTGAATTAGAAGATGAACAAGCGAGCGAAGAGCTTGATAGCTTGTTAGAAGAATTTACGCAAAAGCCCGATGAAAATTCAGTTGAGCGCGAGGATGAGTCGCTTGAGTTAGATGCAGATACGCAGAATCAGGATGCAGAATTCTCTGTTGACTTAGATGACGATGAACAAGAGCCTGAAGATACTTCGAATCAAATGGCGAACGAATTACTCTCGGACTTAGACGAAAATGACGAAGTGGAAGCTGATGATTTAGATGCCTTACTTGCAGAGTATTCAGCTGATAGCGATGAAGAAGTGCCCACTGATACAGACTCTCTGTTAGACGACATCCCGTCTCTTGGAGGTGAACCAACATCAGTTGATGCTAAGGCCTCTGCTGAAGCTAAAGATACCTCAGCTGAAGTGGTAGCAGAAATAGCAAATGATGGCGTTAGTGATGACTTAGACGAGGACGAAGATGTTCTTGCGGATCTGCCGGGCTTAGATGATTGGTTAGAAGACGATAGTTTTGACAAAGATATAAAGGATCTTGAAAAGGATTCGTCAGGAAAAACAGAGCTAGACGTATTAGCTGATATTGAAAGCAGTGATTTTGATGACTTATTGTCTGAGCTTGATGCAGATAATATAGAGGATACAATCAAGGATATTGGAGAAAAGCCGAGTGATGAAACGTCGGATGATCCACTGCTCAATGCAGGACTCGATTTAGATGCATTAATGCTAGATGATGAGGAGCCTGAGAATTCAGTAGAAGAGTTTATTAATGTCGATGATTTACTTAGCGAAAGTGAGGGCTTAACGCCTTTAGATGATGACGATCTTGAATTAAATATTGAAGGTTCTCTTCCTAACATGAAGGGCGGTGATTCAGTATCGACTGATGCAGATTCTGGCAGTGAAAATACCGACCAAGCGAGTAACTTAGATTTGGCGCAAGTCTATATGGATATGGACGATGTAGATGCTGCAAAAGAGATTTTGTTAGAAGTGCAAGAAAAAGGCTCAGATGATCAGGTCATAGAGGCGACCCAATTACTTCAACAAATTAGTGATAAACCCTAGAGGTGGTGCTGACATGGCCATTGCGTGTGCGCTTCATATATTAGTAAAAACTGAACAGCAAGCAAGGGATATACTCGATCAGTTGCGAAAGGGTAAAGACTTTGGCTCGTTAGCGAAACGTTACTCTGAATGTCCATCTGGCAAAAAGGGTGGCGATTTAGGTGAATTTAGACGTGGTCAGATGGTAAAGCAATTTGATGACGTGGTCTTTAAACAAGCTTTACTTACTGTCCATGGCCCTGTTAAAACCAAATTTGGTTTTCATTTAATCAAAACACTCTATCGCAACTAAAATAACCATATATATAAAATAGCTAAGATTTACTGCTGTTTAAGCTTTTAAAACCGATACTTTTCAAATAAAGGCGCATATAGTCAAATTGCTTTATGAAGTGCTTGCGATTTATTAACAACTTGTTTACGTTGTTAATATTAATAACAAAAATATCGCTAAGCCGAAACGGACGCAAACATGTCAACGGACATTCACTACAAAACCCTCCCCCAAGATAAAATTTCGGTATTAAAGAGAGTCATTTATGGCTTAGGTGCCTTCGTTAACAACCTCTTGGGAGCTGCTATCGGCGGCATGATGATTGTGTTTAACTTAGGTTTAGCGATGAATCCGGCTTTAGTTGGATTACTCAGTTCCTTACCACGTTTAACTGACGCAATTACCGACCCACTGATGGGCTATATTTCAGATAATACGCGGACACGATGGGGGCGTCGCAGACCTTTTATATTTTGTGGTGCAATATTAGCGGGATTAACCTTTGCCCTCATTTGGCAACTGCCAGAAGGTAAATCAGAGCAATTTTACTTTTGGTACTTTTTAGGCGGCTCAATTATTTTTTATTTAGCTTACACCATGTTTGCAACTCCATGGGTTGCGCTTGGTTATGAGCTCACGCCAGATTATCATGAACGCACTCGGCTTATGGCCACACAAAACTTTATGGGCCAACTGTCTTACTTGGTGGCACCCTGGTTTTTATGGTTTATGCAAAACGAAAGCTTTTTCGACAATATGATAGAAGGTGCGGCTTGGCTTGCTGTGGTGGTGGGTGCATTTACAATTTGTGTTGGAGTGTTACCTGCTATCTTTTTGGTAGAGCCTAAACAAGTTTCCAGCGCACCCATGGCGGATACCACAGGTAAACCCCAGAGCTTATCGCACAGCGTAAAAGACTTCTTCAAAGGTTTTTTAATAACAATTAAATTTAAGCCATTTTTATATTTAGCCGGTGCCACCTTTCTTGTGTTTAATGGCTTTATGATGATTGCCTCGTTCCAATCCTATGTGATTATCTACTATGTATATGGTGGCGATACTAGCTTAGGCGCTGAATATGCAGGTTGGTCTGGTACCCTGGCGGCTATTTCTACCTTTATTGTTATCTTCATTGTGACAAAATTATCTACAATGTTTGGCAAACGCAGAGCCTTCTTTTTTGCCATTGGCGCTTCCGTTTTCGGCTATTTACTAAAGTGGGTGTGCTACAACCCAGATTATCCGTTGTTGCTTTTACTTCCAGTACCTTTTATCGCCTTTGGTTTAGGTGGATTATTTACATTGATGGGCTCAATGGTGGCAGATGTGTGTGATTTAGATGAGCTTAATACCAGAGAAAGAAGAGAGGGGATGTTTGGTTCAATTTATTGGTGGGTGGTGAAGTTAGGGATGGCAGCAGCACTTCTCGCCGGTGGCTTTCTTCTAAACGCTACCGGATTTGATGTTACTTTAGAAGGCAATCAAACTGCTCATACCCTGCTCATGCTGCGTATTTACGATATTCTTATTCCCGTGATTTGTTCATTGCTAGCTATATTATTAGTGTGGAAATATCCTATTACTGAAGAAAAAGCTCATGAAGTTCGGCAAGAGTTAGAGGCACTGAGAGGAGCAAGAAGTGCTGAGGCTTAAACACCTTTCACTATACATATTTAACCTAATTGGGATTGAGGACACACGATATGCAAGGCAATGATGCGCAAGAATACCTAGCAGATTATTTAGTTGTAGGAGCAGGTGCAAGCGGTTTGGCCTTTGTGGACACTTTATTGAGCGAGTCAGACGCTACGGTTATTCTTATTGATAATCGCCATAAGCCCGGCGGTCACTGGAACGACGCGTATTCCTTTGTGACCTTGCATCAGCCTTCCAATTTTTATGGGGTAAACTCAAAAGAGCTAAGTAAGGGACAAATCGATAAAACAGGTTTGAATAAAGGCTTGAATGAATTGGCCTCAGGCGCTGAGGTGCAGGCCTACTTTGACAATGTTATGCGCGATACTATCTTGCCAAGCGGACGCGTGCAGTATTTTCCCATGTGTGAGTATCTTGGCGGTGGTAGGGTAAAACACCTCATTAGTGGTGGTGAATTTAAGGTTAAATATACAAACAAGAAAGTAGATGCGACTTATTATAAAACTAGCGTACCTTCTACTCACACTCCGCAATTCAAAATTGCCGATAATTGTCGCTTGATTGCGCCCAACCATTTGCCCGATGTACTAAATAAAGCGGGACATGGCTATGAAAGTTTTACCATTTTAGGCGGAGGAAAAACCGCAATTGATACCTGTTTATGGTTGATGCAGAACCAAGTCTCAGCGGATAATATTGTTTGGTATATGCCGCGAGATGCTTGGTTATTAGACAGAGCAAACATACAGCCAAGCAAAGATTTTTTCATCCAATTTGCAAACTCTCAAGCGAATCAACTTGAATCAATCGCCGAGTCGAATTCTATTGAAGATATGTTTGCACGTCTAGAATCATCGGGTGTGATGATGCGGATAGATAATGATGTTCTGCCACAAATGTTTCATGGCGCAACCGTCTCGCGTGCAGAGTTGGCGCTGTTGCAAGAGATTAAGCAAATCATCCGCAAAGGAAGGGTTATAAGCATCACTGCAGATGAAATTACTTGCACTGGAGGTATCCAAGTACCCGTAAAAAATACCTTATATGTAGACTGCACCGCCAGTGCCATAACAAATTTGGCTATTCGTCCAGTATTTGAAGGCGACCTTATTACCCTGCAAACGGTTAGAGCCTACCAACCTACCTTTAGCGCAGCGTTTATTGCTCATCTTGAGCTTAGCTATGATGATACAGAAAAGAAAAACCAACTGAGTAAAGTCGTACCCTTACCCAATACTGTTGATGATTGGGTTGAGCTGACCTACAGAAACATGATGAATCAGTTCTTTTGGTCAAAAGAGCCGGGCTTGAAGCGTTGGTTAGTTGATCATCGCCTCGATGGTTTTAATCGCTTAATGCGCAGTGTTAGGTTTTATGAATTTGATAAACTCAAAATTCTTAACCGTATGAGAAAGGCTGCGCGGCCAGCGATTACTAAACTAAAGAGCTACCGAAAGGCCACAGATTAATAGAGCCTTCAACGTACTGAATTTTAGTATCCTCAATTAAGCTCTGAAAATTAAAGGTATAGGCCAAAAGTCATTATTTATAATGTGACCAACGGCACTATTGGCAAGCACTCAAAGTGCTTATAGTAAAAGCATGGAAATTGTCCATTTACTATCAACACCAGTAGGAAATCTCATGACACAATTACATAGCATTTTACTTATCTTACACATCGTATTAGGCAGTGCCGCACTTATCTTATTTTGGGTACCTATCTATACACAAAAAGGTCAGCTTAATCATAAGAAATTTGGTACCTACTATAAAAATGTCATGTATGGAGTAGCTGCCAGCGGCGCCGTTATGGCGATAATGGTATTGTGGATGCCCTTAGTGATTAAACATCAGTATGCGCAAGCAGAAAATGCTGAGCAGATTGCTAGTAACCTTCGAATTTTTTGGAGTTTCTTGCTGTATTTAGCCTTACTGAGTTTTACTAGTACCCGTCAAGGTTATGCTGTTCTTCAGGCTAAAGATGACAGAGCACAATTGCGGACTTGGGACTATATTGTTCCTCTAGCACTGCTGTTTATCGGTGGTGTTGCGCTAACGGCCTCAGGCGCAATGCGCGGACACACTTTACATATCGCGTTTGGCCTATTAGGAACCTTTGTTGGACTTGGTTCATTGCGCTATGTACTTGCTAAAAACATGCCTAAAAAGCGTTATATTTTAGAACATATTGGCAGTATGATGGGATCTGGCATTGGCGCATACACAGCGTTTCTAGCTTTTGGTGGTCGCCAGTTATTAGACGGAGCAGGGAGCTATCAGATTATTTTCTGGATTGCACCCGGTGTCATTGGCAGTGTGGCGTCATACTTATTATGTAAGAAGTATGGAAAGGTTTTTCAAATCGCTTAAACAAGAATCTGTATTTTATTTTTAGTTAACGTTAATCGAATTTACCAGAAAATTCTAATAAAATATGTATTTTAAAAGAAGTTAAGCGAAATTATACAAAATTTATAATAGCGTATTTAATGAGTAAGTTTATTATTTAAAGCGTATTTAGACGATTTTAGCCTTATTTTGTAAAATATATTTTTCACGTAAAATCAATAATATTTGCGTCATTTAAATGATTTTATATACAGCAGTAAGTAATAAGGAAATTTCTAAGGTTATCCGCGAGCCACATCCAATGTCGCCATCGAGCCACTTTCAATGTCATCCCTGACTTCTCGTGGATGACTGTGGGAATAACGAGATTTCAGCCTGCGCTGGAATGACCGGGTGTTGCAAAAGAAACGCTTAAGCGAAGAGTATTACGACTTCTCGGGGATGACCTATCTTGATGGAGAATGACTTATCTTAAGTAGGGGAGACTGATCTGGATTCCGAGACGATGTGTTATAAACGGTTGTTGTAAGAATTCCTAATGGTAAGTGTTATTGAGTACTAATAAAAAAGCCAATGACTTATTTTATTCAGTCATTGGCTTCATTAACTAATAAGGCTATTTAAATAGTTTACGTTAGCGGAACGTCAAACTCTTCTGACTTATCAAAGTCGCCATCCATTTCTGCGAGTTTACCGTCTTCAAAACTTAAAATAAGCTGCTTTTTCAAATCTGGACCGCGCTTTGACATGCCGCGCTTCATTTCATAGTAATAATACCAAGTGTCGGTATTAAAACTATCTTCTACTACTGGGTTACCCAATACAAAACGCACTTGCTCTTTTGACATATCAACACGAAGTTTGCTGACATCTTTTTGGTCCAAAAAGTTACCTTGTGGCACGTCTATGCGATAAATCCAGTCTGAACAACCGGATAGCAAGGTTACTGATAACAAAATGGTAACTAAAAACTTCATAAGACTTCCATATTAAAAATTCGCTACGGATACTACATCCTTGCCTGAGACCAATCAATCCCTAATTGGTTCCTAAGGGCAAACTGCTCAAAAATTGCGATAGTAATTAGTATTATGAAAAAGCTTTTTAAACCTTTAGTAAATCTTTCGCATTGGCAATTGCAGTATCGGTTAACTCGTCCCCTGCTAGTAGTCTTGCAATCTCGTTCACACGCTCTTCTTTGGTCAGCTTAAGCACTTTAGTTTCGGTTGTCTTGCCATCGGTTAACTTGGTCACAAATAGTTGATTGTGACCTTGCGCAGCGACCTGTGGCAAGTGAGTTACGCAAATGACTTGAGATTGTGCGCCAAGTTTATTTAAAAGTTTGCCCACAATCGATGCAGTTTGTCCACTAATTCCGGTATCGACCTCATCAAACACCATAGTTGGAATACTGTAGTCTTTCGAACGAATAACTTGAATGGCTAAGCCAATTCTTGCCAACTCACCGCCGGAGACTACTTTTTCCATGAGGTCTGCTGCTTGGCCCGGATTAACCGATACCATAATACGTATCTCATCATTGCCTTTTGCATGCGGTGCTCTGTTCGCGTCGAATACCACTTGAGTATCTACAATCGCGTGGGGTAGGTTCATTTGTTGTATGCTTTGCGCAATCTCTTTAGAGAGTTTTATTGCTGCTTTTGTGCGCGATTGGCTTAGTGCTAAACTCGCATTTTGATAATCTTGATAAGACTTTGCAGCGTTGCTTTCTAAATCTTGAAGTGAAGCCTCTTGCTGCACCAGTTGTTCAAGCTCATTCGACAGTTGTAAGTGTGTTTCAAACAGTTTCTCAGGACGAATACCGTGTTTGCGGGCTAATTCCAAGGCCGCTGCATAGCGTTGTTCTGTCGCTAAAAGTTGCGCTGGATCTGTCTCTAAACCTGATTGATAATGAGATAGTTCGCTGTAGGCTTCTTGTACCTGAATGACCGCACTTTGCAATAGCTCGTGGGGGGCATTTAAGTCTGAGTCTGTATCTAATTTGTCTTGTATTTCACTTAAGGCTCTATTTAGTAAGCTCAATGCGTTGTTTTCTTCATCATCTTTTAAATAGTAACAAGACTTCTCCGCAAGGCTGATAAGGTCTTGTACCGAGCTAAGCTTTTTAAAGTCACCCTCCAATGTTTCAAATTCACCTTCAGCCATAGCAAAAGCATCTAGTTCATCTACTTGATATTGCAATAAGCTAACTCGGTCTAGACGTTGTTGTTGGGCTTGTTGTAGTGATTTTAATGTTTTGGCTTGCTCTATGTAATCGGTGTAGGTCGCTTTAGTCGCGTCTTGAAGCTTAGTATGCTGTGCATAGCCATCTAGTAAGCTCAGTTGATTGTCGGGCTTTAGAAACTGATGGTGGTCGTTTTGACCGTGGATGTGAATGAGCTTCGCCCCGAGCACTTTTAATTGCGATAAGTTAACCGCTATACCGTTGATAAATGCCTTAGAACGACCCTCACTGCTTACTACTCTTCGAATGAAGCACTCATCAGGGTTGTCTTCTTGAGAAAGCATTTCCTCGTGTAGCCAGCTTTTTACCTTCGGGAGCTTATTTAGGTCAAAATGGGCAACAACTTCTGCGCGCTGAGCCCCTTGTCTCACTATATTGGATTCGGCGCGTTGTCCTAAACACAAACCAAGTGCGTCAAGCGCAATGGATTTACCTGCACCGGTCTCACCAGTAATTGCAGTTAAGCCGTGCTGCATACTTAATTCGACGTGTTTAACTACGGTAAAGTTTTTGATATCAATATGAACAAGCATAAAAAGACCCTCACAAAATAGTACTGATAATATATACAGTAATATTTATTCTGTAAAGCCTGAACTTTAGGTCTTTTTTGATAGTTCTTAGTAGAGCTTGCTGCCCCAATTAAGTTTTGTGCGTAAGACATTGAAATAGTTATAGTCTTGAGGGTGGACTAAGGTGAGGTGATTTTTATTTTTGCGGATTTTAATGTAATCACCCGGTTCAACAGCAATAACTACATGGCTATCGCAGCTGATTTGTACACTATCAGAATTTTGCTTTGAAATTTTAAGCGTAATTTCACTGTTAGCATCTACCACTACAGGGCGGTTACTCAAGGTATGCGGGAACATGGGAACCAAGGTTAGGGCATCTAACTGTGGCACTAGTATTGGACCGCCGCCTGATAAGGAGTAGGCTGTGGAGCCTGTAGGCGTTGCGATAATTAAACCATCCGAGCGTTGACTAAAAACAAAATCATCATCAACATAAAGCTCAAATTCCATCATATGAGCTACTTTACTGTGATGCAGCACTACCTCGTTGATAGCGGTGTGAGAGTCTTGCAATTTATTGTCTTTGTACACTTGAGCTTCTAATATAAAGCGTTTTTCACGATATAATTTATTATCAAATATATGGCCAAGCTGACGCTCAATATCTTCCGGGTTAATGTCGGTTAAAAAGCCCAAGTTACCTCGGTTCACACC